>ERZ1673744.48-NODE-48-length-186235-cov-8.467166_pt1 | contig 186235 bp, 228 predicted proteins | sample MGYA00580207_ERZ1673744 | MGnify/ENA primary metagenome ERZ1673744 (study PRJEB41218, sample SAMN15661751) | gut metagenome | host: Homo sapiens | place: Canada: London | collected 2015-08-20/2019-03-30 | study: EMG produced TPA metagenomics assembly of... | reverse complement strand
GTACACCTTGTAAATGGTCATACTCATGCATAAAAATTCTTGCTTTCTTATAAGGGAGCCACTTAACAACTTCATCTTTATATCTTGTAAAGTACCGTACTTTTACAAGTAACGGCCTTTTAACAATGTATCTACTGTCTCCCTCAGATAAGCAACCCTCATTTGAAACTTTAGCACCAAATGAAAATAACACTTCTGGATTGAAAATGACAATAGGTTCTTCTCCTCTAATATATCTCAATAGTACAGCACAGTAAGGCATCCCACACTGTATAGCTGAGATGCCCTGTGCCTTTCCATTCAACTTATCAAACATTCCAGTAAGGATATCACATAAGTTTCTTGTTAACTTAACATCATTCAAGTCAACTTTCTTAGATACTTTATGAAGTACTTTGATATCCGTCTCGACCGGAACACGTAATACTTTCATAATAACCCTCCTACTTGAATGTAATGTATTGCGTAATATCTAATCCAACACCAAGCTGAATAAGATAGCCCTCATAAGTATAATAATCGTACTTAGAGGAAGATCCCTTCATAAGCTGATACTCTTTGTTGTTCTGTGTAACAGATACAGTCTGCGTGCAATCGTAAGTACCATTAGATACTTTGGCAACGCCACTAATAAGAGCACAGTCAGTTCTTACAGTCACCTGGTCATATGCATTACCAAATACAAACTTACCAAAGTCAACATAAACCTGACCCTCTGTAAGACTCACTGAATCCATGTAATCACTTGCATAGTTAGCAACCATAGCAGCTGCTAAGTCATTTGTAAGTACCTGACATACTTCCCATGTATCATTACCAAGAGAATTAGCCATGGTAAGTGATGATCCTAAGTACTCAGTGTAATAATACTTACCCTTATACTTATCCATATTCTCTTCCATAATACCCTGTACGTTTACTGAAAGATTTGTAACGTCAGTAGCATTATCAAGAGCAAAGTTATAAGTTAAGCCTGCATTACCATTCTCGATAATAGCTTCATAACCAGAATACGAAGTTAAAGCAGTTGCTTTTCCTCCGATAGAAATTACACCATTCTCCCAACCTACAGTTATATCTGACGTAGGACTCACTTTACTAGAGCAGCCCGTTAAGCATAGAACGCAGGTCATTAATATTGGAATTATCTTTTTCATTTTCAATTCCTCTCCTTATGTTAATGATATCGTTAACTAACCCACGAATCTTAACATACGTAAGTTTCGTAGGACTAGCTTCCTCTTCCGATAAAGTGTCAATCATCAATAATAATTCCTTATCAGACTTAAGCTCAGGAATCATTAAGATTTTGTTTGTGTTAAGCATAGGTCTTGACCATGCAGTCTTCTTTGGCAAAAGGTATCCACGTGAACAGATAACTGCTCTACGCATCGCTTTGATATCAAGGTCTGTAGAGATGTTATCAATGGCGTTAATCATATATAACTCAGACGCCATCCTAACAAGATTATAACCCGGCTCTCCATCAATCACTGTGCTAATGTAATCGATGAATTTGTACTTACTGTTGTAATCAGACAATCCAGCATCTGAAGCAATAAGATTTGCAAGAATCTCTTTTGCTACAATAACCTCTGGAGACTGCTCTACCTCATTAGGTAATAAGATAATCTCTTTGGTCTGATAGCCGTACTTTGTGAACTCCAAGTCAAACGCTACGTAGTGTCCAATAAAGGACTCAAACAACACCTGCATTTCCATAGTGTCCACATTAGATGCAAATAACCTAACCTGAAACTCTTTAGACGCTGCATCAATCATAGTGCAATCAAACCATTTTGACTTAGGTGAACTACCCAATTGGACAGCAGACATAAGAGCTACACTGTTCGGATAGAATTCACCAAACCGTAAGTTCTTACATTCAATGTTACAAACAGTTCTCTTGTTACCCTCAGGTACAAGCTTGATATTCTCAGAACTTGTTACAGTCTGAATAGTAGATACAACTACTAAGTCATAAACAACCATCTCAGACTTCCCATGAATAACATCAGGACGACGCGTATACATAACGTCCTTATTAAGAAACTGCATAAGTTCATTTGCATCACCAAAGATTTTTACTGTGTCAAAGTCAATAACCATCTCACAGTAATCTAATCCGTCGTCATATTTCTCTAAGAGCTTAACACTCTCTACTTTACCCAGTAATCTCTCAATCATATCTTTTTCCTTTCTTCACTCACATAGACATAAGCAGTATCATCGTAAATACAGATGATTAGGAATACTGCTCTGACTAAGATACTTAACAAACATTTCACAATATGTAACTTGTGAAATATAAGTCTGAATACTAAGCTGAAAAATAACAACAGAATTTCTGCTGCTATGATATTTCCAAACTTAACATGTATTCCAAACTTTCTTGCACTAAACATCAATGTTGGAATAATGAGGCTGAATGAATATAGTGTAAATCCATTTATAAAGAAACCCAATATCCAACATACAAATGATACAATAATAAATGCATTCAACATATTACATCAACCCCAATTCTTCCAATATTAGTGTATAAGCAGAACGCTCTTTCTTAAGAGCTAAGTTTCCTCCAATAGGTATATCACCATACCCAGACATTATTACTGTTGCTCCGGTATCAACAATACCACTATCCTCAGAAACTTGAGAAGTCTTTCCGACACGTATAGCACCCATTATTACTAAGATTGCTACATAAATAAATATGTCCATATTATACACTGCATAAGTAGGTTTCAATGTCACTTACCTCAACCACATCCTCAACACTTCTCCTATAGGAGATAGTACCGAGAGTACGAATGAGTCTGTCAACATTATAAGCACTAGGACTTATCTTAGCGACAACTTTTCTTTTACCATTGAACTCTACTATAAGTTGCATATCTCCTTTCTCAAGAGTTCTTACTATAACAGGTAGAGTTTCATTCGGAGTCAGTATAAGAACATTAGGAAAACTCTCAGAAGTTTTCCTTTCTGTTAACTCCTGAATGTTTATACTCATCTCTTGAATGTATCCTCCTTAGCCTGCATATGTCTCACAACGTTTGCCAGATACTGACCGACATAATACTGACCGAAAGGAAATGCAACAGAGAACAGAATTAGCTTACCACCACGTAACGCATCAGCATCATGAATAACATTGTAAACGAACACCATGTTACCAATCAGCCATAATGCTAATGATATCCAGAAAGCAACAACACTGATTGTACCCAACATAACATTGTCATAGAAGTTCCACCAGATGAATATTCTCGCAACAGCTACAATTGCAAATAAGACTGATGTGATAAATACCATATGAAGTTTTCCGTAATACTTATATTCAGCTCTGATAACATTTACCAGAGGAATACAGCAGATAAGTCTCTCACCCGGTGTGAGGTCTCCCTCAAACTTAGACACACCCATAGCCATTAAGGCAGGTGTCCAGAACATGATAGCAATCAATCCAACGATAACTCCAGATAACATAAAATTACTCATATTTTATTCCTCCTTAGATATCATATTCATTTAACAGATTTGCATTTACCTCAGCCTCTTTCTTTGCTGCAGGCGTAGCAGGCTTTGCTGCCGGTGTAGGTTTAGGCGTTTCAGCCGCTTTCTTGTTGATAGCTTTATCACGCTCTTCTGACTGTTTCTTAATCTCCAGAAGTTTCTTCTCTAATGGAGATAAAGGCTTCTCCTCAGTCTTAGGTTGTGTAGGTTGTGGTGTAGGTGTAGCCACTGGTGCAGGCTGTGGTGTAGGTGTCTGCTGAGCAGGCTGTGGAACAGGAGTAGACACAGGAGCAACCTGTACAGGCTGTTCTACTTTCACTTCCTGAATCATTGTCTTAGGTGCCAGTACAACCTTGTCTTCCAATGTAGAGCAAAGGTCTTCCCAAGATACCTTGTACTGTTTAAGCAAGGATGTAGGGAACTGTACATTTGCTCTTACTTCAGCAGGAACCAAAGTCATAGCATTGAAATCAATCAGCTGAGAGTACTGATGCAAAATACCATAGACCATCTCTCTATCCTCTACATTCCACTCAATCCCAGTATTGTTAGCACACAGCATAAGGAACGGTGCCAAGATATTAAGAGGCTCCGGCATAGTTTTTCCCATCGTTTCGATAACCTTAGGAAGATTAGGAATAGTAATGTAAACCTCTGTCTTCTTACTCTTTATAGTATCAGCCACACGCTGCACATTTCCATCGAATCTGCTATGAAGCATCAGTGCCTGATCATAGGTTGCTTTGTTAACATACACTACTCCGCCAGACTTTACGTCATCTAAGAGCATAATATTCTTCATCTGTAATGGATACGGTTCTTTTCTGTAAAGTATCATTTATAGTCACTCCTTGTTCATATAATGTTAATATTGTTGTTATATCCATAAACCGACATCTGTTGTAATCTAAAGCGTTACATAACTTAACAATATTTAAATAAGATATCATACTGATAAGTTTAGAACCCTTTCCGGTTTTAAGATATATAAGTTTCTCTTGTAAGAATTTCTTTGCTGTCTTCCTCATAGAATATAGCACAAGGTCATTACCGAAATAATCAATGCATTTTCTTAAATTAGAATATCTACCTCTATCCAACCTAAGAAACATAATACAGACATTTCTTGGATAGGTTACATTATCTACGATAAACAACTCCGAAATCTCATTCTCTGTTATAGGACTTACATCAGGAAATGTTCTTTGTAATAATTCCAAAGCTTCGTCCATATCAGCATAACTATGCCCAATAGCGAAGTACATTGTACGTATACAGTTCTTGTTGAACAATATACCATATTTAGAGATTAACTCCTTAAATACTTCGTAATTAGACTTAGACTCCAATAACTTAACAGTAGGTTTCTGCAAGGTAATATAATTGAGTAATGATTCACTTACCTCAATATAAACTACCAATGTAGAATAACTTTCTGAAGTATTGATAAAGGACATAATATCCTTATACGAATCCGTTTTTATGTTGATGTAGTAAGCACCTATTAAGGGAACTTCTAACAGCTTAGCCACTTCATAGAAGTCATCAAACTTCTTAAAGATATACTGGAACTCTGGAAGTTCAGTACTCTTACTCTTCTTATATAGATAGTACACTAAGCTGATCCTCCCTATCCTTGACAATACTCTGATGTTGCCGTACGCATTCCATAATGTCAATGATGTTAATATCTTCCAAATCAATCTGGCTCATATAAGCCTCCCAGACAGTCTGTAACGCTACATCATCTGATTTGGCAACTTCGTCCTTAGTCATCCCAATCAATTCCATAACTGAGATATATCTACTCTCATCAACCTCAACGAGTTTAGTAATATTACCAAACTCATCAGGACCGATTTTATCATAAGGCAAATCATCCATTGCTTCGATCCTTTTATAAGGATTCTCAAGTCTAGACCGTACCTTATCTTTGATAGGGTACTGAGTTTCAATAAACCCAATAATGTTCATGGTCTTCACTCCTTTCTAATCACTCTTACATTTATATATGCCATAGTGAATTATTTTTCTTCAGCATTCAATTGATTCATAACATCAACTAAATATCTGATGAATTGCTCCGATGTTACGATAGGTATTCCACCTCGTCTTGCCGCATCTACTTTTCCACGTGTTGTAGAACCAGGCTCCCTTATAAGGAAATCAACACCAGACTGTCTTTTTGTTTTCTGATGTATAACAACAATCCTACCTTTACATGCTGCATTTAACGTATTGATAAACGCATCCTTTGTAGGGTAGCCATTAGGCGTACCTGTGATCATAATGGTAAATACTTTCTCAGGACCAGTAGTAACGATATCCTTAGGTCTCTGAAAGAAGTTCACATACTTTGCATTCTCATAGATTTCATCTTTGTTATCTATAAGAACCTGTTTCCATTTACCATCATATTTTTCATACAGTTCATCCAATGTGTAAAGATTTAACTTCTTAGTTATCATGCCCCATTCTGAATCAACTCCTTCAAAACAATGCATACGAAGAAATTGTTCCAGTGTAACAGTAGGTGTATAGTTCCATAACCTGAATAATTGAAATGGAGATGTAGCCCCTATAAGAGTTGCATCCTTTAAACACGCTGCAAATCCTATGCCTTTAACACCTAACAGTTTTCTTGCAAAGTCTGCCTTAGCCGCTACAAACCCTACACAATGTTCATTAGAACATTTTCTGTTAGTACATCTAATATCCTCATTGTAGTAGTTCATCATAGGACTACCACAATAAGGACATTTACTAGGTAAGTTGGATTTAAGCCATGTTGGGATGTAAGCATCTTTATCATGTTCAACCCAATATCCCATATCTTACCTCCTACTGCATACCAGGCGTCTGACCACTATTTGTAAACTGCAATGTAGCTGATGTTATATAAATATCATCAAAGTCCTCTGTAGCCGTCATGTAGTCATCACCTACCAGATGTGTTACGTATGTATAGTGTACCTGAATGTTACCTGCATCATTAAGCTGATTCCACTCTGTAGGTGATACATTTAAGAAGAACCAACTCTCATGAGCATTATCATCTAAGTACACCTTAATGAACATCTGGTTACCATAGACATCAATCTTCTCATAATCCAAGTTCTGATCAACAGCATACTCTGCACCAATCATAGTCCAATCAGCCATGTCTGTTCTTTGAGGAAGTGTCAACCATGTCTGTGATACATAGTGTTTGTACTCATCACTTGCAGTATCATACAATGGAGCAATAGCTTCCTGCACCCATGCATCTCTCTCAGCTTCAGCCTGTTTTATAAGGTCTTCTGCCGGAGTCTGTTGTGACTGATAAGACTCAATCTCATCACCTGTGTAACCAGCCGCTCTAAGGTTCGTAATCTCCTCAGGTGTATATAAGAATGTTTCCTGATTAACATTGTCAAGCCATTCCAGATCTTCTAAACTTTCATCAGTAACCGTATCATCAGTTTTATCTCTATTACCAGAACCTAAAATCACAATAGCAGCAATACCAAAGATAAGCAATATACCTACTCCAATAAAGATAAGTTTCTTACCAGGCTTAAATCCTCCACCCTCTTGCGTAGTGTTAATCATCGTTGTCTGCTGAGGTTGTGTCTGATTCTGCTGTACCTGTTGTACCTGTTGAGTCTGCTGTGTAACCTGTTGCCCTGTAGGTTGTGTCTGTTGTACAGGTTGCTGCCCTGCCGGCTGATAACTCTCCGTCTGTTGTAACACTACCTGCTGTCCTGTCTGTTGCATCTGCTGTCCTCTTGCTGCCATCATTCTAGCACGCATAGCCTGCTGTCCTGTAGGCTGTAATGTCTGCTGAACAGGTTGTTGTACCGGAGTCGGCTGTGGCGTAGGAGGCGGTGTTTGTCCACCACCCTGCTCCATCTGCTGGCGTATAGCATTCATTTGATCTTCTGACATATACTGTCTGTTATTGTTATCCATTTAACTTACCTCCATAACTTTATTGCTTCCAAGATTGTCAAACAAAGCCTCCAATTCCTTGTCAATATAATTAACCTTGAAACCTGTCTTAATTGTCTTATTACCCATAACATAAACCACGTTATAGAAACCATCAGGAATAGCAAGTTTCTGTACACCCTGATTTATTTCCTCAGCTTCCGTCTTTACGTCCAAACCAGTAAGATCAATAAGACATTCATTCATAAGGAATAACACATTACACTTCTTGATAAATCTCTCTTCAATAGGTAAGAGTTCACCTACTGTAGATAAATCATCTTCATCCTCATCCTTGTCAACATCCTCAACGATAATGTCTCCATTAGCATCAATATGAGTATAACTTGTAGCCCACTCATCAAGATCCATATACTTAATTGCTTCATCTTTCTCCGAAGCAGTAGACTCAAGTATAACATTAAGAGTTCCGTTATTCTCAAGCTTCTCCATGTATAACCTTGTTGCTTCATGGATTCTCTCCATATGAGTCAACTTCTCACGCTCACCCTTAGATAACATATTTTCAATAAGTGTGTGCGTTAAAGAATCATGTGTAACATGTGCAGCTACCTCATCTACCGTTTTATATTTAGCAATAAGGTCAGCCATGTAATCCTTAATCTCGTTACTTCTGTACTCTTTAAGAACCTCCAGATAATCTTTACCTTGTAGTAAATAATTACCTTTCTTGTACTCCTCTACAATCTTATCTCTGAAAGGAATATCAACCTCATAGGCAGCGTCTTTACCCTGATACCAATTATCAATGAAAGCTGGTGCAGCAAAGAATGGTGGCATGCCATCAATATCCAGCTCCATACACTCCTTGAACATAGAGATGATTTCTTCCTTAGGGATACTCTTGTCGTATGATAAAAGTATCTCATCATGGATAGGTAGGATCATTCTCACCATAGGAAGCATCTTGCCGTCATAATTCTTTTCCTTATGCCAGCCCTTCTTCTTAATATACTCCCAAACCTTAGTCTCAACAATCTTAAGCATCTGGGCACCAGTACCTTGTACAGGAGTATTGTTACCAGACCTGATAAGTGACTGTGCTACTTTCTCATCAAGAGTAGGATCGAGTAACTCTTTGAAGTAACGATAATAATGGAACGCTGTCGTGATATAACCATTCTCCTTTAAGAACTCTTCATTCTTTTTAAGGAATGTTTTGATGTGCGGAAGTCCATTAAAGAAGTCAGTAATCTTCTTACGTTCATCCGCTAAGTTCTGCTTTGTATACGCAGGCCCATAATCACGTCTTGCAAGACCATATTCTGATATCATATAGACAACACCAAAGTTTACAGCCTTACCAGACTTTCTCATCTCCTCAGAAATCTGCCACATAGGCATCTTCTGAATAATAGACAAGATAGCTCTATGAATATCTACATCAGGGTCAGCTTCAAGCTTTGCCAAATCATCCTGTCCAGACATACCAGCTAAGATACGTAACTCAACCTGTTTCCAGTCACACGATACTAAACCATGATAAGGACTATCTGCAATAACACAAGACTTCATCGTATCAGAGAACTGATGTGCATCAGACGTCTGTCTATTAGAACCAGCACCAACCTGATTTATATAGAACTTAAAATAACCATCAACAGATTTCTTCATAAGACGATTAAGGGCACCTAACTCCTTCTTACACTTCTTATAAGTCTGATATATAACTAGACTTGGATATTTATTCTTGGCTAAATCTTTACCTGAAATAACAACCTTTCTATTCCTATCTAAGATATCCTTAGGTATAGGCGTATCTTCTGTTATCTCCTGATAGCCTGTATCAATGATTCTATCAATAGCAAACTTACTTGTAGATGGCGCTCCCTTGTTAGTTCTAACCTCTACCTTACATCTAAGTTTGTTATAGATAATATCAGATAGAACATCATTAGAGTTAATGTTCCTAGAAGTATGATGTATCTTCTTAAACATATCACTCAATAGCTCTACCTTATACTCCTCATCTTCAATAAGCTTGGTTAGTCTTTGTTGATCCATGTGCATACCATAGAATTCATTCATAGCCTTAATAGGTGGAAGTCCCATCTCCAAAGACATAACGAATCTTTCATCCTTAGGTAACTTACTCATAAGGTACGGATATAACTTAGCCGGTGATGTAGCATCAGGACAACCATATAGTAAGACTATCTCAGGTGGTAGTACATTAAACTTTACTGGTCCAATAAAGATATCTTCCAAAGTCAAATAGAAGTTATTGTCTACCTGACTTGTGAGAGTCTTCAGTGTATGCGAACCTTTCTTGATAAGTGGATTAACCAATACGGCCAACAGATAGGTATCCACATCACATCTAACAAAACCTCTATACTCCTGATAAAAACCCTCAATCTCGAACTTGATATTGTGACCAAGTAAGATAACCTCTGGAGCAGGAGGCTGATTATTGATAGCATCGAAAATCCTCCTAAGAAATTCCAGTGGAAGATTATACGTAAAGTTCTGCTGTCTGAAAGGAAAGTACGTAGACCAGTTTGTTCCAATTCCTAAAAACACGCCAGTAATCCTATTTTCTGAACTAGGACCCCAGTCTGTACTATAGGACTCAATATCATATGACTTAAGTTGTTCCTTGGAGTTAATCCAAATGTTAAGTCTTTTCTCAGCTTCCTCATAACTACTAATAACACAATAATCATTAGACTTATCAATAACGTGTGTAACCTGAGGATAACGTCTTAACAACTCATCATATGAATAATACTCAGCCTGTTCTGTACGTACTGTCTTACTTCTATCAACTGTAGAAACATCATTGATTGTTTCATAGTCATCATAGTTGATAGGCTTGTCAGCAGCGATATAAGTAGTATCCTGAATCTCATCCATCTGAACTAACCCTAAGCTAGTCTGGTAAGTTTCACCTGATACTTTACCGTTTACCATACTTCTTCTATAAAGTAATCCAATATCAGGATTCTCCTTAGAGATGTTCATGATAAACTTTCCATCTTCCATCTTCACTTCTTTCTTTTCAGCAATGTGTGATAAGGAAGACTCCATCTTTATTTTTAAGATACCGGAGATAATATTCTTTTCTCCATAACATTTCTCAATGTTATTTGTGTGCATATAAGACGCAACACAATTAGATGTATCAACCATGTTATAACCATCAAGGTTAGTTAATACATCAATACGTTCATTCGAAGAATTATCAGTATACCAAATAAGGTAATACTTATTGTTCGAAGTACTGAAAGTTACCTCTCCAATTTTTAGCATAACTTAATACCTCACAATCTAACTTATGGATTAACATAGGTTCCCTAACAACATCCTCTACTGAGAAGTAGAGGTATCCATCACTTATACATATGACAACTTCAGGCTTGCCCCTAAAGAAGCTTCTGTAAGTAGACTCAGCATTCTTGAATACATCAGCCAAGACATCAATAATATAACTTCCAAAACTCTGTTCTTCTGGACAGCTATTAAAGATATCATGTATAGCATCATGAAATACTTCATCAATAGCAATGAACTCTTTTATACAATTAGAGAATTTCACAGGGTCTGTTATCAGACCTTTAGCAATCATCAATAATACTGGTCTATATTTCCTTATTGTCTCTTCTTTGAAATACCTAGATAACAGCATAGAGATATCCATCTTACACACTACTTTATCCCGTAAAATAGAACCTTTATATATGTCATCTAAACCATCCCAATCAGTAAGACAAGTATCATAAGTTACGACTGTAGTAGTACACTTAGTATACTTTACAGGCACATCATAATCATTCATCATCTTGGTTATCCTCCTCTTCCAAGTCTTCTTTCACAATAGTGAATCGTTTACCTTGGTCAATAAGGTCTTCAATAGAAGTATTAACAACCTCATCAATTGTTAATTCCAAGACACTTCCAATGTGCCTCTGACTGTACTTTTCCATAAGTCTCAAACTCCTTTAATGCTTCTGAACAATCCTTGAGACTGATGATATAAACATCATCATACTCTTCCTCAAGTATTACAACGAAGCCATACTTAGTTAAAGCCACCCTATAATCAGAGCGTCCTTTATATGTACCAAAATACTTACCAGCCAAAACGAATATTTCTTTCTTGAAATAGAGTAATCCATTGGCTTCAAAAGTAATAAGCTGTCTGGGAACAGTTACATTACTTTTACTCTCTGCACTTAAGACTCTACCCAATAGATTGATTGTATCTTCACTCCTATCAGCTAAGAAGTCATCATCAATCTCTCCCATTCTATATGCAAGCTTAATACGCTCAGTTATAAAGAATGCTGATTTACTATAATCAAATTCATTCTTCTCATTAAACGTATTTGCATACATACTAGATTTAGAAGTATTGAAAACATTCTCAGGTCTTAAGGCTACCATGATTTCAACATCAATATCTTTGTACTCATTGAAGTATTGTTCATTACTTGGAAGATAAGAACATACAATACTGTTGATAAAATCATTAGTATATTCATAAGGATTTTCATCCCTATAATCAATACCTAATGTACTAAGAGCATCAATAAACTTAGTACATAAACCAAACTCTGCTTTATGCTCATCGCTCTGTGTAAATATCTTTAGCACGTTTGGATAGATAACATATTTGTTATCATTAGCATGAACAAAGTTACGTTTATAATTACCATTAGATTCAAGCAGGAATGTAGGGTATGACATGAAGTCTGTAACGTTTACATAAGACCTTCTACTATTCTTTGCTTTAATATCAAGGTAAGCAAATATAAATGAAAACAGATTAGCCTTGTATAATTTAGAGTAGCTCCAGATAGACTTCATGATATAAGGCAACTCTCTGATAACCTCTTCAAAGTCATCATTAGAGATTGCTTCATCCTGTCTTACCTGTAAGAACTTCTCTTCCTCAGAATCTCCATCTCCATCATAATTCTTAATTGTTCGTGTATAGGTCTCAGCATTCTCAACTACTGGAGACTTACTGTTCTTCTTATAACCTACACACATGTTTACAACATATTCTTTTACTTTATCACTCTCAACACCATTTATAATTAAATCCTCAAGAGTAACATAAGCACCAAGTTCAGAACTCACTTCCTGCAACATTCCAAACTGTTTCACTTCTTTTACCGCAGATGGATTTAAATCCTTATATGCATATAAGGAATACTTTAAGAAATCAGATTGTTTAAATCTGGCTCTAAGTGATCCATTGAATTGTCTCTTTATTTCATCAGCTTCGCCCATAAACGGACTCCAGCTGTCATACGTAGCAGGACCCTCCCTAGTTATTAAATCCTCTAATACAGATTTACTAGGGTAAGTACAAAAACACTTAGTTTGTCTTAACACCTTTAACACCCTCCAACAATAACTCAGTTTGCTGTCCTAACACCTGTCCAACTTTATAGGTTTCCCGCATATACCTTAAAGCACCCATGGGGTCATCCGGATAAGCATTAGTTAGAAATGCCACTAACTCACTTGGAGTATAATCAGATAATTCCTTATCTTTTAAAGAATCCATACTGATATTTCTCTGAAAAATGTTTTTCATCAAATCACCTCAAATCTCATTAAACCAACTCTCTAAGTCACTAACAGTAGAAGCATCTTTTATCTCCTCTGGTTTAGGTTCTTCCTTTTTGAAATAGGAGCCATCTTTTATCAACAGATAATATAGATAGCTCCTATCTTTATTAACCTTACCAGTGAGCATAGAAAGTTCTCTAATGTAAATATCATCAGATGGTTCCATACTTAATTACCTCACATTTACTTAGACTCTTTCTCCGAAGTAACAATAGGACTTTCTTTCTCTGATTCCTCTAAGTCCAAAACCTTCTTTGCAAGATGAGTTCCATTCTCTCTAATAGATTTCTTAATATCAGATTCCTCATCCAAATTGATCATAACCAGATCATCTTTCTCTGCAAGAATAATCTGTTCTTTTCTCTCACGAATAATGTCAATCTGCATTGCATAAATAGCAATTGCAACAATCACAGCAACAATAACAAACACGAATAAATCTCTCCAATGTTCATTAAGTTCATACACCTGTCCAGCTACAACAACTAAAGTTATAACAATAACAACAGTAACACTAAACAGATTAGTTGCATGGATGATAGGTTTGGAGTTTTCCAATTCTTTTATGGTATTGCATTTAGCACACTGACTTTTTGCAGTAACGTAAACAATACAACCAGTCACTGCTAACCATATAAACCATCCAGTAATCATAACGACTCCCGCGAATTGTTTTATGAGAGTTTCATCCATTGAAATAGGTAGTGTTACACCTTGCACATTAAATGCAAGAATAGTTGACACAGCATATCTTGCTATTAACATAGCAGTCTGCAAGTTAAGGAATATACCTACAACAGCTTTATTGCTTTTTGCATATGCATGTATAGGCAATAAGAATAAAGCTGTAAATATCAGCTCCCATCCACAAAGCATATTCATAAGATACGCAAGCAAGCACAATCCAGTGTAAATACAAAACATTGAAATTGTTATCATATGAAACCTCCTATACGAGACATCCCGGCATGTATGCTTTCATAATCTTGAAAGCATATTTCTCAAGACTGTTACTCTTACGATCTTTACAGTATTTTCCAAGCACTCTGATATTCAACCCGCAAGAATACATTGACATGGAAATACACAGAACAGATGCTGCTGTACTGATACCAATAATATCATATTGAGCGTCCTTACGAAATAGACTACAATCAACATCATAACCCGAAACCTCAATAACGTTTATACTCTCATAATCCAAATAAGTATTCGTACTGTCCATCGTCTCTCCAGACCTCTGAAAGTTAGTATCTCCATTCATAGGTTTACGTACTATGGAAATAACACCTGTATACGAATGTCCCTCAGAATTGATAAAGTCCAGAATCTGATTTCTTGCCTTTTTATCAATCTGATTTAATTTCTCTTTCTGACATCCAACAACAACTAAGAATCTATCTCTCATAATTTTGAACCCTTCTTAAACTGTTTCACCTCGTTTACAATTTCCTTAATTTTTGCATTGTCGTCATCATCTGTTTCAAAGATGATATGTAACGATCTTGCGTAAAAGCTAATAGCCCATTTAGCCTCAGTACCCCAATGTAGTACTTGTTCCTTTGTATACTTCTCAGGATGTATAGATACTTCCTGACAGATATTTCTAAGGTCATCATAGAATGTATCTGCAAACTTACGTAATTTCCTACGCTCAGTATACTGACCCATTCTAACATCCATATAGAACTCAAGGCGTATTGCTACATCCTCAACTTCCGCCTTAGCAATAGCAATCTCACGCTCTTTATCAGGACTATTGTCATACAGATCTTTAAGCATAGCACATTTCTCTTCAAGTGTTTTAGCCAGACTCTTCACATCAAAGAACTCACAATCTTTTGTAAGCTCAATCATACTATTACACTCAGTGAGGATTTGCTGTACAGAATTTACTACTCTGTTCATACTTTGTCTCCTTCATGATACTTATTTACTTTATTCATATTTACTCTGTTCTCAAGCTCCCTACATGTAATATAGTTATCAGTATATCCAACAACTCTTATTCCTCTTGTAAGGAATTTACTAACTTTCAATTTCTTTTCTAACGGCATATCCGTACTCTTTAATACACACATGTTTATATAGTACCGTGTATTATGATAGATGACATCAAGATGTTTGTACCTCTCCGGAACCAGTGACCAAATATAGGAGCACATACCCTCATAGTCATCTGACAATGACATTACTTTACTCATATCGAATACATCTGTAGCGATAATCATGCTTATTACCTACCTTTCAATAATATATGTTTACTGCATATTTAATTCTTCAAAGAATAATAGTAGGTCATCTAATACATAAATATTTTCATTGATAGGTACACCTAGCTTTATAAGGGCGTATGTTAATACCTGAAATATAAATAGAGATATACACACGCCAAATATAAAAGCTATAATCTCCGTAATGACAACTAATACATTTCCTATTATTTTCATTACTTCATGACGAGGTTAATCTGCTGTGTATTATTAGTAGTAATATCAGTACAAGATAAAGATATCCTACCATTACGGTCAACAGTAATCTCAATCTCAACGATACCTGTGTGTGCAGGTCTGACCTCACCATAATCATACACAAGTGTTCCAACGTAATCATTTTCTGAGCATAGAATAGAATCGCCCTGATAGAGATTCACGTTAAGATATTGCGTGTCCTCAGTGTTATCAAACACCTTAACTTCTGTAACAGGAATGATAGTATTCTTCTCAATGATAACCTCAGCCATTCCAAGTTCATTCTCAATACAGAGACATTTCGTTACATCATCAACTTCTGTTTCCGCTGTACCATTCTCCACCATCTCTGCATAGAGTGCTACTCCCTTAGCAACAATAAGGTCAGGCTGTGTATCACAAGGAATATCTTCCAAACCAGTTTCTTCCTTAACCCATTCCTTTAAGAACGGACAAGCAGTAGAGCCACCAACAAACACAAGCTTAGGCTTTTCTGTTTCCATAAGGTTAGTCTGGATAATCTGCTTGGTAAGCTTTACTGTAGGAGCGAACACATCTTTCATAATCTCAATGTATATCTCCTTGGTAAGCTTCCACTCACCATCTACTCCCATAAGAGACATATCTACATACTGTGTAAGACCAGTCTTCTGTAAAGTCTCCTTAGCAATACGCATCTTTGATGTAAGGACCTTTACAATGTCAGCAGCTCTGAATCTCATCTTAACTTTACAATCATTCATAGCTCTTGCAACTAAAGCCTTATCAAAGTTATCACCAGCCAGATGGCCATCTCCATCAGTGGCAACTACAAAATAATTACCTACTCTTGAATCAAGAATAGTAACATCAAATGTACCACCACCGAGGTCATAGACAACTACCAAATCCTTTATGTCTTTACAAACATAAATAGCAGCGGCAGTAGGCTCATTGATAAGACCATGCATTGTAAGACCAGCCATCTCAGCAGCATCCCATACAGCCTGTCTCTGAGTATGAGAAAACTTAGCAGGTACTGATACTACAATGTCTTCAATAATCTGTCCAGTTCGCATAGAAGCCTTATTAACCAAATCTCTAAGGATGATAGAGGAACATGCAATAGGTAACTTTCCAGAATTACCAGTAGTCATATTTACCTTGTAAGAAGATACAATGTCCTTAGATACAATATCTCTATCAGCCTGAGACTTAGTTGCTACATTAACACTAGATGACACCAACCCGGTATACAACTCATCACCATGTCCAATAAGTGAATTAGTTGTTCCTAAATCAATTCCGCAAATCATCTTAAATCCCTCCAATTACTTAATCAATGATATAGAGTCATTTGTTAACTCATATAGATATGGTAACAGATAATCTCTATTCTCTCCACGTATCGTTATATTTAAGATACGTTCACGTTCACATAAGATGTACACGTAAGCTGTATACATCTTTGTATCTGGAGAATATATCTCCGTATATAACGCAGATCCAAATGCTGTGTCAATAACAGTATCACATAACACCTGACCCCAGTCTTCTATTGTAGGGTCTTTGTAAGGTTCCAACTCAAAATATTTTTCATAGTCAGACAAACCTTCACCTACAGTAGCCTTAGCATCTGTCTGTATATTTAACGGACATGCTGCTACATAATAAGAGAATCCTAAATCCTCTAACGTTTGAGCACGTAAGGTTTGTACAGTTGTTTTAAGAGCATCTTCTTCCTTAACTCTTACATGTGTACCATCTTGTCCAACCAGCTCACCTGCATTAAACCCATAAGACGATACAATTATATTTTCTGTGTTACTGAGTGTAAATCCGTTAGAGAATTCATAATCATTAACAACATCAACATCTACATCCTTACTATTATTTTCAATAGGGTTTTCAACATAAGAATCTTTACCCTTAGTTGTAGTGACATAATTGTCGAACTTTAACTCTCTGTCTTGTTCAGTGTATTCAGTTGACTCTACAACTTCTGTAGACTCTTCTGTGCTTTCCATAATTGACTCCTCTGTCTGTGATTCAATGGTCTCCTTACTTGGGGACTGTTCTTTGTCCCCAAATAAGTAAACTGACCCAACACAAACAAATACAATCAAAGCTACAATAGCACAAGAGATTGCAATCTTTTTATTCATGTTAACCTCACTTTGTCACTAAGTCTTTCAATAGTGAAACCATGTTACTTGTATCAGAATCCATATTATCTGAATAGATTACAAGGTATTCATTATTGATATTGTAAACAGCCATGTAACCCTTTGTCTGATTATTTCCTTTAGTATCCCTGTACGAAATAGTATAAGGAGTAATCTTTCCGATAGCGGTTGTTTCTGCTTTTGCTGCATTATCCTTAATCTCATAATTACCGTCAGCCATATCATTTGTGTTGTAGATACAAGACTTCTGATAGTTTGTGATTGTTGTTGCTTTAGCAGATTCAATGTAGTAAACATTACCATTATAGGTAAACTTTGCTACGCTATTGTTTGAACCAGCTGTATCCATTGTAACATCAGACCTGTTAGCATTACTTACATAATAGGTACCTGTTGTAGATACTAACGCCAGACTAACAGTATTGTTATATTCACCTGCATTAGATACAGTATTGTTATTACCACTGCTTCCGGAATCTGCGCCAGACATTACCTCATCTTTACCTGACTCTGCAAATGTTCCATCAGGGTTAATTACCGAATTGGTATATGTATTATCATCATGAACAACATAACACCATCTGCGATACTTTGTATCACTCTCAGGCCATTTGTACAAATCAGGATATTTAGATTGATAGGTAGGTTTAGCTTTTCCAACTACACCAGACTCAGTAGGCTCCTCTTCAATAGATTCCTCTATAACCTCTGTATTTGTTCCATCTGCATTATCAGTATCAAAACCCTCATCCATATTATCATCACGCGTAACATCAGACATAGCACCAGCTAACACATGATTAAGAATAAGCTCTGTATCCTTGTCAGTAGTATCATTTACTGTTACAGTAGAGATATCAAATGATTCTTTTACTGATTCTAAGAATGCATCATAATCATCAAACGTAGGTACTTCTTCCTCTTCATCCTCAGATATAGTCATAGGGACATTAATAATATCAGCGACATTATCAATACCATGATTAATATCTGTAGGGTACGTTATAGATACGATATAGATCTCTTTCGCTCCATCCTCAGATGTATTCACAATAGAGTATCCAACAGGAATTACTTTATCGTCCTCAGCATTTCCAGTAAGATAAGAATACTTTATTTTTATCATGGATTTGTTTAGTACTGATTGTGTACCATCCAGAGAATATAACATTGTACCATCAGATGTAGAACCAGCATCCTCCACCATATTCTGTAAGAATGTGGTTATATACTCAAAATACTGCTTGTCTTCATCAGAGGCATCATCAGCTACAATAGAAAACATTCCTGTAATCAGTTGTAAAGCATCATCGACATTATACTCTGTTGATGATGGAGCCAAAGCTAAACCGTATCCATCAGATAATGTTACGGAAGCTGCATTGGCTTCTTTATCACTCTCGGTACTAATACTGAATGAACCTGTCTCAGGATCTTCTGTATAATTGTACTCACTGATATAGTCACCATCACCATCAACTGTGATTGTTAATGAAGTGTTATTCTTTCCAGTAAGAATAACATTACTCTTTGACTTCTGGTAAATCTCTTCAGCTTCTTTATCAGCTGGAACTCCGGCGACAGTATAGGTATACTCTGTTGTAAAGTTATTACCATCAGCCGTTTCAACCACGATATTAACAGTGAACTCACCAGCCGCAGAAGTATCCAAACTATCAAGTAAGGAACCATCAGTTCCAAGGATAGCAACATTTGTTACAGTAACATCATCACCATAGGAAACTAAATCAGCAGGAAGTACAGTATCTCCTACATTATACTCCTTGACATCGGTTACACTTACATTAGGCTGTTCAACTGTTTCAGTCTCCATTGTAGGTTCATCATTCTTCTTAAACTTATCTAACTGGTTAGAACAGCCTGTCATAAGTAAACTTGTTGCAACCATTAAGGCTGCAATTTTACATACTCTCTTTTTCATAATGAAAGTCCTTTCTTATTTATTTTCTCTACGTACCTTATTCTGGTACTCTTCATACCTTCCCCTCCACTGAGACTGTAGCCTAGCCGTCTCTGTTGTATCAAGCACAACATTAGCAGAGCTTCTAAGGTTGAATGCAATAGGGTAGCCAATCTGTAGATTATTCTCTACAATATTAGCAATGTTATTGATGGATATCTTATTAAATGTTTTACCCTCAACACTTATAGGATAACATTTAACTTTAAGGAATGTACCATACATACCTTGGTTCTCTTCGTATCCATCCACGAACGAACACATAGCATGCTCTTCCCAAGCATCTAATCTTATAGCATACTGATATTGAGAGTTCTCAATTACCAGTCCATCAGTAAGATAACCATATGCCCGGTTAATGTAAGACATATACCAAACATATTTCTTAAGTTCCTCAAAGTTATTTACCCAAACATATTTAGGAGATTGAAATCCTAAATCAGATAATAACTTATAAGAGTCACTAATCTCATTACCATTCTCAATAAAGATATTAAATGCTAAGTAGGATAAGTAATCAACAGCAGACCTAGCTAAAGCTGAACGCACAGAGGCTCTCTGATCATTATTACCAGTGATCATCTTAAAGTCTTCCCATCTACCATTAGGAATAGACAGCTCACCTGTTACAGCGGTCCTAGCCTTTATAGGTATCTTCTGTGGAAACAGTGTGTGGATATTCTTAATATCAAGGTTAGTTCCTGAACGACCACGAGTCTCTACATTAACGATTACACCATTGAAGTAGGATACTCTTGTGTTCCATCCATCTATCTTGAAAGATAGACGTGACCGCTCATTAAGACATCTGAACGTCTCATTGAACTCTTCCCATGTATTTATAGAATATATAGACTCTGCCATATATCCCATAGTAGGATTACAAATAAGATTTGATAATCCATATTTCTTAAGAAGCTCTTCAGGACATGGGTCAAAAGAATATGGTCTCTTTGATAACTCATCATCTGGTCTATCAAGCTTAAACTGCTTCTCCAGTTTATCATACTCAATATCAGATAAAATAGGTTCACCCATGAGATAGGTCCATCTTGCTAAAATGTACCTCTCTCTTACATCTTCAATAAACATACTTATTTACTCCTATCGATAACAGTGATATTTACATCTTCACTCTTAATACCTGTAATACTATAATACTCAAGCTTAAGAGTATAAGTATCCTTTATATTATCAATTGGTATACTTATAATAGTCTCTCCCGGTTCTATAATCCCAGAACAGACTTTGTTACCATTATAGTTAAGAGTGTATTGAATGTTTACAATATTATCCTCACCACTTTTGAGGTTTAGGTATAATTGATTATTATAATATGTTGCCATATTATTGTAATAAACATCAATACTCATCTTATGTATAAACATAAGATTCAGAACTACACATGTAACAATAACCACGGTTGATAAGAACTCTATTATCTTCTTAGGTCTTTTACAGTAGATATTTGTTACATTATTTTCTTCATCATAGAGCATCTTACTTACAACAGTCTTTTCAGGCTGTTCAAGATAATTGCACTTATGATAGACATAGTTTGGTCTACCACGTATAACTTTAGTCTTGATCATGCTTACTTCACCTTACTCAATAATATATGAACTGCCTATAGATTAAGGTTCATTTATTTAAACAACTCATCTACATCGTAGGTCACACCATTTAAGTATAACGCTAAATGTAAATGTGGTCCAGTAGACCGTGAACCTGTTCCACCTGAATAAGCAATTGTCTCATACTGTTTTACTTCCTGCCCAACTGAAACTTCTATAGATGTACAATGACATACAAGGTACTTTACATTATCACCACACTGCACTGTAACAAAGTTACCTATTGTATCTGACCATCCACATGATAATACAGTGCCATTGAATAAAGCACCAACCGGTGTGCCAGCAGCTGCTCTGTAATCAGTACCTGCATGAAATCTAACCTCACTAGAGTTTAATGGATCAACTCTATAACCATATACAGAGTTCACATGTTTCTCATTTGGAAGTATCCACTGTATATTATGAACATCTCCTAAGTTATATGTATCCAATGATTCAACATATAGTTCCTTAGCATCTGATAACTTTTGTTCAACACCAGACAAATCTACATTTATATGCTTATAAGAATAATCAATCTTATAATCATTCATCACCGATAATAATGAATTCATATGGTAGACATTAGCTTTGTAAGAACTATCTTTGTTTACCAAATCCTTAATATCTGACGTCAGTAGATTATCACTTATATCATTAGCTATATTGTCATTTTGTTTTTGATAAACTGAAACATCATCAAGTACCTTGTTTAACTCTGCTTCCCTCTTATCAATATACTGTTGTAATATAGTGTTATATTCATTGTTAATATCTTCTTGCGCCTGCATAGCACTTAAGTCCGTTTCCATAGAAGAAATCTCTTCCTCTAAATCAGACTTGATTGGACCACCTAATGTAAGTCCATACACATTTAATAAATCCTCTGTGTCATCTGCTCGTGCTTGTATAGGTTGGGCTAGTAGCATAGAAACTACTAACCCAACAACAAGTTTAATTCTGTAATGCTTCCTGCAGACTACAGAGAACATAGGTGATTTCTGTAAACTCACTTCCATCCTCCTCGACATCCTCAACCATAGTAACTGCAAACCCGTCCACTTTTTCTGGTGTTATATTAACACCTCTCCTATTGTACCTCTGAATAAAAATCATAGGCTTATTAGTATATACATTGTAATATACCAAAATAAGAGAATCATCATCCTTAATAAACTCATTACCGAATATTTGGATAACACGCTTCTCAACGTTTGACTTGAAAACGTAATCACTATTCATCATTTCGTCCCAAGTCATACTCAGCAACTTAGCATACATAGTTGTTCCTCCTAACGAGTCATATCTGAACCAATACCAATATTAAGTCCAAATGCCGCTCTTGTTATAGGGTTTGACATTGAGTCATTAGGATTCATCAACACAGCTCTAGGGATATATGAATCCATACTCTCCATAAGCAAACTTTCAAAGAAATCATTCTTATATTTAGGGAGAGTCTTAAGACCCAATAAGGTACGTACATAAACAGCAGCACCCTGGAAGTCTCTACAAGCTTCAGGCCATGTAAGAACTGAACCTGCTTTATAATGTGTCCTGTTACCAGTGTGTAAAGACTTATAGCCATAAACATCTTCTGCATCTGTTAACATATAGCATACTGACATACCAGCTACAATAGCCTCAAAATGCTTAAAGTTTACATCCTGCGTCATGAATGTATTATACAGCATCAAAGATAAGTATGACGCTGCTTTATCAAATCCACGATACTTAAGAACTTCCTTGATATTCAAGTTACCCTGAATCTTCTGGAATGAGTCTCCTTCGAATACATGCTCTTTAAGCTTAGTCTGCGCATGTACAATAATCTTCTTACTTGATAATGAACGCATTCTCTTCTTTACCGTTTCATCAGTAGGGTTGTCCGGCTTAATGATAATACGTTTTGTACCATTACCAAGATACTGTTCCTGAATAGTTCCATCTACAGGACTTAACATATCATACATGATAACACCATGCTTTGTTTTTCTAGAGGAGAAATCATGTAACTCAAAGTAGTCCTCAATCATCTTAAATGAGGATGTAAGGTTAGCATCAGTAACGACACCACCCTTCTGGAAGTTCTTCATAGTAAGCTGTGTACCAGGCTCACCAATAGCCTGTGCTGCAATAAAGCCTACAGGTCTACCAATCTCAGGCTTGTCAACTCCTGCAGCAATGTCACGTCCATAACACTTCTGACAACAAGGGTTCTTACAATAAACTGGTGAACGCATTGTAACTGTTCCGCTTCCAGCCTTTACATAACGGTGAAGCTTACTATCAATATAACCCCACTGTCTGTCAATGAACTGGTGTGCTGCATCAGTATTAGGAATAAACTCAGAGTTGCCACTATCTGTAACACAATATCTTCCAACAATAATCTTAGAGAGATATTCACGTGCAGCGAGTAACTGAGTCTTAAACTCAGAAGTATTTGTAAACTCCTCGGCTTCATCAGCATCCTTAGGAACTCTTACACCATAACGTGAAATCTGAGAGTCATCAAGGAAAGGTACAATATCCTCAAGTGTAAACTCCATACCATCAGTAGTTCCACAATCCTCAGCAACAACTGAGATAATAGAACCAGCATGCTCAAGCTTTCTTGATAAGTAACCCGGGTCAGCCGTAGCCAATACCTTATCAGAGATACCTTTACGTGAACCATAAGCTGAAATTGTGTGTTCCAGTCCAGTAAGCTGTCTTGCATAAGAACCAGCAATGATAGAGTTGAACGCAGTAGTATCATTCTTCTGCACTCTTCCCTTAAGACCGAATATCTGCATGATGTTATTCTTATCACCTTTACCACCTGAGTTCATCATGGCAATGTATCCATTGTCATTACCCAAGTTATCAAGAAGATACTGTACAATACCATCCTTACCATCCCTTAACTCAGCCCATCTCTTGTTGAAATAGTTAGAGTATTCAGACTCAATTTCAATACCAATGTTTACATATTCTTCACGCTCCAATACATCTCTGTTAAACTCAGCAATAAGATCTTCTACATGCTTCTGAATCTCACTGTCAATAATTGTTGAGATGTTAGGCGGCCAGATCTTAGCTACACTGAAACCAAGCTTAACCAACCTGTTGATAGAGGCTAAGAACGCATTGGTATTAGAACCACAAGCTCTCTGCAATATAGTAGTAATCTGTTTAGCCTTAATACCTTTACCACCTAAGACCTCTTCCAAGTTCTCCATATTGAAGCCACCATAGAGAGCATACTCAAGAGCAGCGACACCAGCAGACTGCATTCCGAAGTTAGTACTTACTTTATCATAAATACTAATCTTCTGTTTACACACTGCATCATAGATACTCTTTGTATATCCATTATTAGCAGGTGCTCCCATCTCTGTAGCAATCTTAGTAACTTCATCCTTAGAGATTGTTCTTGCATTTGGTCTGTCTTTCATTGTACTGCACATCCACAATCCATAAATAATCTCATGTCTTGTAACGACAGTAATCTCACCATTCTTAGGATAACGAATGTTGTTAGTGAAAGCCATACGCTTCTTAAGTTCAGCATTAGCAGCTTCGGTCTGTGCCATATTAAAGTGCATCTGATCACCATCAAAGTCTGCATTGAAAGGCATTACAACAAGAGGGCTAAGAATAATAGCATCACCATTTACCGGCTTGATTTTAAATGCTTCAATACCAAGATAGAACAGTGTAGGCTGTCTACCTATAGCACCATATCTTGGAGTCTCATTCAACCATCTCTCAAGTAAGTCCTTATAGGTAAGACCGTTGATCTCAGATTTACTTGTTGTTGATAATCTTGAAAGGTTTCTATAGTGAGCCTTCTTTGATAACTCTGAATTCTCTTTTCTAAGCGAACGAATTACATTAGGCTCAGCAATCTTTGTAAGCATTGATATAGGTATGCCTATTGTATCAATAGGCATCTCAGGGTCACAAGCGATAACTGTACGACCTGAGTAATCAATTCTTACACCCTGCATCCTACCACGCATAAGACCTTCCTTACCAGTAATAGTATCGGAAATGGATTTATAATCTTTTAATCTCTGTTGACGAATAATCTGCTCATCACCAATAAAGATATTTCTGATATACTGTACAACCTCTCTGTACTTATTAAGAACAGCATAACATGTAGGGTTCTGTTGCTGTTCAAGGATGTCACGCAGTTCTATGTTTGCATTAGCTAACTTATTGTACTGCGATGTGATAGCATCAATACGCCCATCAATCGTAGGTCTATAACCCTCAGGCAGTACGAACACATATTCAAGAATCTGACTTTTAAGTGCATCCTTACCATCTCCATTAGCCATTGAAATCAATAAGCTAATAATAGGGAACTGTTTCATATTTGTGATATCCATATTATCCAACGCTTCTGCAAGCCCTTCATAGATATCACGAATTCTGTACTCTGGTAAATTACCGGTTGAAAGATCAATGAAGTAATTTCCAAATAGCCAACCCTCGGACATATCAACCTCACCGTTAATAATCCTAGCAGGGTCTTCAGCTACAATAGTACCGAGATAACTTCTGTTACTTCTCCAACTATCGATTTCATCCTTAGATAAATGTTGAGCAATATATGTTTCAACTAACGCTCTCTCAAGGGTATCATTAATATCAACATTGTCTAAAAGCATAACAAGTAAATCAGCACCAAACACATAGCGTTCAATACTGAACACAGTCGTACCAATCTCTGTATAGGAAACTAAATTGTTAGTCTCTCTATCATAGACAATGGTTCCATTAATAATACCAGATATAGTATTAGAATCTAATCCTAATACAGCTCTCCAAACTGGAGCCCCTCTTCCAGCAAGGAAAGGATTAAGGACATTACAAGTAAGATCAATATAACCTACTCTTGTAAATCTATCCTCATAAACCTTTTCATTGCAATCAGGATCATCCGAGTGATCAGCCATACCAAAGATAGACGATGACACAACGTTGTGTTCAAATTTATGTGCTGCATCTAAACGAACCATAGGTGAACTGTTGATGACCTGTTTCTCACTAGGCGCCATTCTCTTTCTATCACTCTTATTGATAGGTCTTATAGATACACTCATTACTCACACCAATCCTTTCCGTAATCACGAAGTATTTCAGTTAAAGCACTCTCATTGATATTTCTTTTGTAAATGAGTCTTAACTCGTTGCCAGTAGGGTAAGCACAAGTGAAATACTTAGATAAGTTATACATTACCTTACATGGCATTATATTATCATAAGAATCATCAAAATACTTCTGGGATTCAGCATAGTCCAATTTACCTGTACCACGCATAATAAACATAATGATAGTAGGTACTCCCATACCCTCACGTTTGAGAGAACAAACCTTTACATCAGGCACTAACATTGTAGGATACTCAGCATCTTCCACATAAGAGAACTGTGTATACCATACAGTATCAGAACCAAGATATGGAATAGGGTTTGCATCAGGAGGTCCTTCATAATCACACATCATACTTCCAATTTTAGATGTGTGTAACTTCAATGCATTAGCACGCTTTGTACCAGCACGCATAGAAGCAGATCGTCCAAACCCTTCATCGAACTCCTTATTATTCTGTACCTCTTCATCTTCTCCATAGAAACATCCTTTTATTGGATTGATACCACCATTCTTTGTAGGTATCAAATCACCCAGTTTCTCACCAAGTTCGATAAGAGACATTCCATAGATATCATTGCATCTGAATAATGAATGTTGATGTACATCATCCCAGCCATGATAAAATCCAATCACTTTCCAATGAGGAATTTCACCATTAAGCAAATCAGATGTGAACTGTGAGTATACAGAGAATAACTCATCTTTGTTAAGAGTTCTCTGGAAATGTACAATACCATTCTGTACTGTACATCCTGAGAAACATTCATTCATAAGTTTTACTAAACTCATTATAAACCTCCAGCCAGAATATAACCAACACCTATACTGATAAGACAATCAATCCATGCAGCGTAAGTACATGATTTATTCTTTGTTCTCAACCTCATAAACTTTATATTCTTTCTTGTTAACGGGAATAATATAGGACAACCCTCAACTGTTTGCATATCAGCAAATAGATGTGAGCAATAGCCAATAAGTAGTCCCATAAATGTATATCTCCATAGTGGGAAATCCGATATACCCATACCAAAATAGAATAGCACCGGACATACTAACGTATGCATTAAACCTCTGTGTTTGGTTGCCCATTTAACAATATCTCTTGACATAACAAATTTCTTTATAAACCACACTGCTACAAAACCACCTGCTACAACAAGTAATTGTGTAGCACTAACTCCATAATCTATAAACCCAATTAGAGTCATGAGAGCCAGAATACATGCACCTATCATACCACCAACAATTAACATGTTTATAGTATTTGTAGTAAGGTTTGTAACAAACTTTCGCTTACGTCCAATCTTTGTCATGTCATGGTCTATGTCTGGTAACATACTACCAACAATTGCAACAGGAGCAATAAGCACACCATAAGGGTCACCCATCCCTTTTGTAACAATGTAAGCACCAGCAATACCAAACCCAGTACCTACTATCTTATGTTGTACTCCAGTCATACAACCTCCATTCTGTGGCTAGGCTACTAACCTAGCCACATTTATTTTTATAACAACTTTCCAAGGATAAGATCCCTTGCATTCACCGGAGCCTGTTCCGGTGCTTCACAAGTTACCTCTTCCTCATTATTTTGTTCTTCCTTATTAGGTCTAGACCGAACGAGTTTAGCCTGCTGAATAACACTAGGTTTCCAATGTGCAAGCTGTGTTCCATTATCTTTACTCAATGGCAAGAACTCACCATCATTAGGTTCTACCATCAAGCCCAATGCTAACATAGAGTATAGGAACTGTGTAACAGCTCTCCTTTGACCTGGCGAGTTGATATGATACTGCTTTCTCAACTCAGGCGGGAAATAGGTATCAATATTGAAGTTGTCACGTGCAATAGCATTATCACACCTTTCATTCGTTAATTCATGAATATAGTTCGATACACCATAAGCACATAAACCATCAATCTCCATTGTACCAAAACGCTGTCCACCACCATTAGACGAACCATGTGTAGGAGCATCAGTTACCTCACCATAAGGCTCCCAGATATTCTGACCACCTCTCGCATGAATCTTCTTATGAGCTTCCTGAATAAGCTTGAACACGTGAATATATCCAATAAGAACTTCTGTCTCAGTAAACTTACCATCATTAGTAGGTAAGATTAACTTTGTTGTTCCACGCTCATTAAAGCAACCTGCATAGACACGAATGCTATTAATAATACTAAGCAAGTGCTGTTTGAAATCTTCAGCATTGATCATATGTTCAGCAGAGAATAACTTACTGTGTTTTGCTAACACAGCAGAAGCATCACCAGTAGAATTCATGAGGTCTACCGTAAGACTCATAAGCATAGAAATCTCTTCCTCACTAATACCATTGTAAGCATCAGTAGAGAGTTTGAATTTGTTAACATGTGCAATAAGTCCAGTATGACATTCCTTTACCTGACCAATGTTCATACGAGAACCTACACCTAGTGGATTAAGTGCAATATCCAAAGGCATACCGTTCATGAGTCTAGGCATATTAGCCGCTGGTTCGATTCTACTAAGAACACCCTTATTACCATGTCTGTTAGAAGATTTATCACCCTGACTGAACGGGTCTACTGACACTGCCTTTACAGTCATACCGTAGTTACCTGTTTTATGCTCAGCCCTAATAGGGTCAAACCCTTCAATAAATCCATAGGCCTTTGTTACTTCCATTTCTTTTCTCTTACTCTCCATGAACCTCTTGTCAGAATAAGAGACTTTGACAGTACTTCCAAGTTCTGGTGAAATCCATCTTCCATCCGTAGTCTTACTAATTCTGTAAGACCTTGTAGAGTTAGGATTACCAGTAAACTCTTCTCTGTTAATTCTGTAAGATGCTAACCTATCACACATAATGTCACTAATATGAGAACCATCCTCATAGTTATAACCATCACAGTGATAACCTACCAAAGCATTACATCCAAGAGATAGGATACCATTCTCAGATATAAAGTTGGAAGATACAAGCATCTGTCCTTTCTTGAAGTGATCCCCTTTCTTTACTAAGACTTTCATCTTAGTTACTGAGTAACCACTATCAAAGTATTCGTCAAACTGATAGATAGTTCCATCATCAGCCGCCTGTGAATCGTACCGTACAGCTAAGTGATATTTCTCCTCACGCCATAAGTATTCACAATCAACTACAGTACCATTATCTTTCGCAATGATACCGTACTTATCATTAAGCCATACAAACTGTTCATAGGCGCTCGTGATAACATCAGGCTCTTCAGATACACATAATCCCTTAGCCTGTTTCTCCTGTGCCACCGCAAAGATAGCACGAGCCGCATCATTACTACTCATATAAGGAATAGTAGCAGATGCCCAGCTAAGAGGCTGTACAGCATTGATGTTTACAAAGTCAACCTGACTGATAGGTCTGTACGCAAATGTAGACTTCTCAATGGAGTTTCTTGTAGGCACACGACACTGTACAATCTGTGTGTTATCATCAACAATATAGTTGGCATTAAAGTCAAGAGAACAGATATCAGCAATAACATACTGCTCTTCCTCTTTACTTGTAAGCTGAACCAACTCACCAACCATAATCTTAGATTTAGTTCCAAGAGGTTTGAGACGGTAATATAAGGTTCTCATGTTACCATCCAAATCAATCACAGAATCACAACATGAATTATAAACAGTACCCATCTTCTGAGACTGAGGAATTTCATAAGGGTCAATTTTAGCATAAGACCCAATAGCAATTTCACGCTGTGTGTCTGCAATAGAGTGTTTATTTGCGGTATAAACATTAACCTTTGTACAAGCTGACTGATAGGCTATAGGGTTGTGCAGATTATCTCCCTGTAACCGTACGAGACACTTAGCTTCATCACGTAAGTATCTCCAGAAGTTTTTGGTAAACGGATAAAACTCATTATCAATCAAATCTCTGTTCAGGAAATTCTGTTTGTTCTTTCTATAGATTTCCTTGAACTTTCTGTTCATCTGCTTAAAGCCTTCTCTGACCGCGAAGCAGAATGCTCTGTGGTACTGTTCCTCAATAGGAATTAAAACCTTTCTGAAACCTGCATCTGCATTAACGATTCTATCGATCCATTTACCCTCAAACAGCTTTACACAAAAAGACTGCAGAGCCATAAAGTCATATGTAGTGTAAGCACCATCAGACTCCACGAAGTTCTTGTCCTTATTCATGTAATACCATTTACCAAATGTTTTACCAATGTCCTTACCAGGGAACTGACGATTAGAAATAATCTCCTCGTAGAAGTTAAGAGTCTTGATTTTACCACCAGTTCTCTTATCACTTACATTGATACTTTCTTTACCGAATGCTACAATAACATTCAGCATATTTCTTGTAAGCTGCTCACCTGCTTCATAGATAATTGGTAACGCCATTTTACTGTAAAAATGAGATGTGTACATTCCTTTCTCCTCAGGAAAGTGCTCTCTCAAATCATCAGTAATTCTAAGACCCTGCGGTGCATAGTTGATAATAACAGACTCTGATAAGTAGTAACCCTCAATATCAGGAATATGTTTAACATAAAGCTTGTATACTCCCTCAGAGTTAAATAGCTGTATCATGTTGTTATCCACAACCTCACCAGCACTTGCAAGCTTCCTATCAGGATTTAATTCCGACATAACATCAAATGCCAAAATCTCACCAACTGCTCTGTCCAATGATAACAACTCATTAAGGTCAGCCCTGATAGCGGTGTTATCATAGGAGTCATCACCCTCACCATTCTCCTTAATTCTGGTAAGTGTTAATCTAGGCACCAACTGTTTCTTGTAGTCAATACCATTAACACTGGCTGTATTACCAATCATACCAGATAATCGAAGAAGCTTATCAGACGGATCTTTGAACATATTGATAATGAAGAAGTTCGCAAACTCACTGAACAACTTTTCAGGATCATAACCCTCATTCTTCGCCATAGCAACAATAAGGTCGATGAGAGTGTATTTAGTTTTAGAAGACTTGTTAGACCTATCAGACATTCTAACCTTAAGTTGACTCGCATTATCATCAATCCAGATAGAACGTGTACCATTCTTAATCTTAAGGCAAGCCGCTTTAGATGTAGTCTCATTAGCTTCATAAGAAACTGTAGGCTCCTGTTCAAGCATATGAATAAATGCGTACTGCTGTCCCTCATATTCAATAACACCATTTCTGTCAACATGAGGAAGCTTAACAATAGTCACATCCTGTGCTTTGTCAGCATTGAAACCAGGTATCTCAAACTTAACAGTCATGTGATGTGTAAGGTCATTGAATTTACCAGGGTCTACCTGCTTACATACAACTCTACTAGGAGAAGTCTTAAGCATATCCGGATTACACTTAATAGCATTGATAAGAGCCGGCATAAACACATCCATTACATCTTCTGATGCCCTCTCAGATAAGTATCTCTGAAATGAATCATAAACCACACTAGGCTTATCATCAGGAATGAGTTTGGGTCTAGCAAGCTCATTCTGATATGCATACAGTATGTTTTTGTTTTTGTCATAATTTAACATGACGTACACTCCTTTACACTAAGTTGAACAGTCTAAGTAAATCCTCATCAAGGTCTGCACACTCATCTGAATCATACTCCTCTGAAGTCTCTACATCAGGAACTGTTACAGACACAACATCGTCAGATGCATTCATAGGGATTACAGACACGTTACTATTATCATCGATAACAACAATAACACTTACTCCGTCGCATACAGCAGGAATAGCAACTTCCCAGTCATCACCACACGCTGAGATTACTAATGAGAAGTCAACCTCAGTATTTTCAAACTTACCAAAGTCTTCTATTCCAGTAAGCTCTACAACTTTGAGACCACCATAAGCAGAGTAAGCAACGCTTGTTGTTTCTCCATCCTGCTTTGCCATAACTCTCTCATCGTCGTCTCCCATATTACTGAAGCCTTCCACCTGTTTCCATAAATTGTTAGCCATTCTTAAATCCTCCTATTTGTACATAATATTTTGTTATTATGTTAAAGTGCATAACACTAATAACCATTATTTAAAAGAAACTACTTAATAATACTTTCTTTTAATTATATATGTTATTTCATTTATTTGGTATTCAGATTTTGTAACAAGTGAACAGTGTGTGAGGGAGAAATAACCCTCACACACATAACACTTATTAGTGCGTACCATAAGTATCCAAATCCTTGTTACTCGTGTCAAATGCATCATACACAATAAGCGGTGCATACCTGTCTAAGATTGTATCTATAACAGGATACTCACCTGTAGGAGTCTGTCTACCATATACCTTTAGAGTATCATCTTTAAGTTCAATGACATTCTTGTATTTAGTATCATCCCAGCCCTTAGGCTTTTCAGGACCAAATAAAGTTATGGTAACCGGAACACCACCATTGACTGTTTTAGCATCATATAACAGCTTGTAGACATCACCTTGTACAGTAATATCTGCAAAAGTAACAATAACAGAATTAGGATGTTCTTTCTTTAACAACTCATGACTGTTTACAATATCAGTCTGATTAGAAGCATTAGCTTCCGGATAAGTTGCTATAGTCGAACTAGGTACAGTGAGCGTGAAATACCAACGCTGTGACTGCTGTATAAAGTCAATAGCACCTGTACGAGTTCCATCTTTATAGATACCAGTATCAGCATCTACACCCGCACCTAACTGGTTCATTCCAGTACTATACTTAATGTTTGATCCAATGTAATCAAGATCATTAGCATCAAGTGTAATACCCATAGAAGTACCGATGTAATCAGATTTCAGATAAGCTGCTCTGTCAAGTCCATACGTATTAAGAACTCTAGCAGTAACATCCTTCTCTTTCTGCGTAGTATTTCTACGTCCGTCCTCATTAGGTAAGTCAATATACAAACTACTATCAGAAGTCTTCTTAACCTTAGCTGTATCTGTACTAGAATAGAACTTTGTATATTTTCCTGAAGAACCTGAGTAAAGATCAATAGCAAAGAACTTACCAAGTTCATAATCGTACAAGTAGTAATAAGGCTTAATCTGCATTATCTTATTTCTTGTATCTACTGCATTCTCATCAGAAGCTGACATATAACCATCGTTATATGTATTATCTTCATTGTAGTTTATACCATAATAGTTACCTATTGTTTCGATATCAAAATAAGATGCATAACCAAGTCTCATCTGTTCAGTGCATAATTCCTTGATAGGATTCTTCTCAGCCGTAAGAGGTAAACTCAACCAATCACCAGCTTTACCCAAACCAGATAAACTACCATAAGTGTAATCCGTTACAGATAGCGTTGAGTGTGAGCGTTTAACAATATCACTAACATGAAGCCTAAGCTCACCTAAGATATCTTTATCAACTGATAAGATATTCACAGGATAATCAGAGTTTACTCTATGGATTACTCCATCTATTAACCATGTATTCTCTGCTTTCTTAAAGAGATTAGAGAATCTGAAATCACCTGTATCCTCTAAAGCTAAGTTACCAATTCTACCTACCATCTCAATAGAGTCACGACGATAAACACAACTATCAGCCTGATAGTTTCCTTCACGTGTTCCATTCGTTTCAGCCATCTGACTACAGTCAATTGTAGAACCTTCATTTATAGCACGTTCACGGAAATGCACACCAGCACCAGTAGATTCAGAAGCACTTGTAAGAATTATAAACTCATAATCCAAACCATACTTGAACTCCTTATCATTATTAGTAAACTTCTGCAAAGCATCAGTTGCACCATGAAATGACCCTGTTGTAGCATTTGTAGCAGAGCCATTTGAAGCTGTACTAACAGCACCATAACCTGTCAATGTATTACATCTTAATCCACTAATGTTAATCCAAGTATTGGAAGGGAATACTTTATATGTCTTTCCATCAGCTAGATAAGCTGCCACAGGGAACTCGAACATGATGGCACGTTCTTTTACCCATCTACCAGTATTCATGTTATTTACATAACCCTTAGCATTATTGTTTATTACACCGGTATTTATGTCAGCACCCTGTTCAGTAGAACCAGTACCTCTAACGAATGATGCACTTCCAGGATTCTGATTACCATACGGTTCATAGAAGTCACCAAAATCTGTAGTCCATATATGGAGTGTATTTCCAATCACAGCGTAATTGTTTTTAGCACTCTCAGCCATACCTCTGGTATTCTCCCTGAAGTCTTCTCCAGACTCATTTACAGCTGGACCGTTTCCATCATAGTCACCATATCCATTACCGATAACCTGCCAATACTGAACAGATACTGGATCATGAATAACAACATCATTCAACGTGTTATCAGAATAGGAACTCTGATACCTAGCATTTATTGTAGTATTTCTATCTGCTAATGTAGGTCTTGAATCTGAACACTTTGAACATGTAGATGAATTCTGGAAATTTAGGAATGTATGATATGTAGCCTTAACCTTTAACGGTGAAGCATACTTACCATTCTGTGCTTCCTGCTTAAGTCCAATGTTACTAATAACCATAGCAGTCATATAGCTTATTGTTGAACCATCAGCATTTGTAAAAGCGTTCAGATTACCCATTCCCCAGTTATTTACATTTCCACCAGACCCACTAGGTGAACCGTTCAGATAATGATTGATTGTAAACGAACCAGTATAAGGATATTTGAAATTCGTATAGTAACCATTAAATGTCTGTTCACTTCTTGAACCTGTTGTATTCGTATCTGCATAAGTAACACCAGAACCAGAAGCACCAGTTCCGATCGCTCCAGAGTAACAAGGAGATGCTTGTCCGTTTATACCACCAGCAGACCACTTCTCTCCATTAGCCCTATAGTTGTTTAATACACCAGGACTTTGACTAAGTGCCGCGATAAATGTAGCACCTGAACCACGATGAGATCCAACTGTAGAATACTTAGCACTAGGGTTAGCACTAGGTACACCAGTGTATCCTTGGAATAAAGTTGCCGGACTGTCAAGATTCGGTAGATCATCGTAAGCATCCCAGAATCTCTTACTCTCTATAGCATTATGCAAAGCACCTTTTGATGCAGCTTTATTACAAGCATGATTACGGTAATATGTTTCACCATTAGTCGTAAAACCATAGTTAAACAATGTAATACCGTTATCAACCGAATAGGATTCGGACAATATATTCTGGTTACCTACACCAGCAACACCAACCTCACATGCATCGGAAATGATATTAACAGTATAACCATTAGCAACTTTGTTTGCTGCCTGCCAAGCATTAACAACCTGACATGCTTCAGCTAATGATTGTTCTTCAGTTAACTTATCACCAGGATTAGCAAGATAAGTAGTATCAGATGACTTCTCTTCTGCACCATCCTCAAAATGATTTAAAGCCTTGCCACGCTGAGTAATAGGTGTAATACTTAAAGCATCAACAATACCATCATTACCAATATCCGCGACTGATGAATCCGCAATAACACTTATTGATACAGTGGCATCACCTAACCAATAATTACTTGATGTAGCTGTGCTTGTCCAACCATCACCAACCTTGAAGTTAGGCTGATTAAACTGTGTAAACCATACTCTTCCGTTAGAACCATTATACTCACCATTAGCCCTCCATACTTTGGCACTTAAGTTTGTATTAGATGTACTCTTTCCAGTAGCACCATCTTTTATTACATTAGAGTCAGCATAAGAAATTTCTGCTTTCTCTAATCCATAAATTTTAGCTGCTGTAAGTTCACGGAAAGCATACATATCAACAGTCTCAACAACTTTGAATGAATAAGATCTTGTTTGTCTGTGACCATTTGCCACATTAGCTTCACCATAGTGAGCACAACCATATCCAGACGTATAACCATCACATAATAAAGTATGCGTTACTTCCCCAGTTACAACCACTTCTCCTTTTTTATTTTTTGCACTTCCACTTCCAGAATAACCTTGGTTGTAAACTAATGTCTTTACATCTTCACCCAATCCACTAGTAATACCACCAGCAGTCCATGTACCAGTAGAACAGTCAAAACTCAATGTTACAGTGCACGTATGACTATTAGATACCTCATTATCAACAGGTGGAGATATTTCTACACCAGTAATTGGGTCGGTTACTGCAGGTGTCGTAGTACCAGTTGCCGTTACAGTCTCCCCACACCATGGACATGTCTTAGTATCGGTATTGCCATCACCTTTCGCTTTAGCCGTGGTTACAGGTGATGATTCTGACCATTGGTGTCCATCACAATGCAATCTACAACGTTTATTATCAACACCCCAAATATCTGTAACATTTACATTAAACGTTATTGTTCTTGTAATAGCTGCACTTGTATTTTGAGAGTTTTTATTGTTATCCACATTACCTGCAACATAACCAGATGCCGGACCTATAGCAGTACCAAATGAATGTACTCTACCAGCAAGGTCAATCATAAATGATTCACCACCAACAGCTACAGATAAATTCTCTGTACTAGGTATACCTTGAGACACATTCCAGTCAGCTGCTAATCCATCAGATGTTCCTGATTTGGCACCTATGCTGTTAGCAACAATTTCTGCATATACATCAGGATTCTTCGTAGTATTGAATGACCAGTCTGTATGATTAACAACCTCACCAGACGTCCAGTTAGCATAGTTTGTACAGTTACCAGGATTCCATGTAGCGTCACCAACACTTAAAGCTGCACTACTAGCATTTATTGTAGTAGGCGTAGCATTATGTGTTCCATTACCATCTGTAACCTGTACAGTCACTTTTAATGTATGCCTAACATCAGTTGCTGTAGGTGCACCTGGCGTTACTTCATAGCCAAACTGTAACCACCATGTACCCTCAAGTAATGCTGCAAAATCACAAGCATATACAGTGAACCTATAATTTATAGTTCTCTTTCCCATTGATGATTGTGCAGGTTGTGGTGGCATACTAAGACCCGGTCCAAGCTTAAAGTGCGAACCAGTTGGGTCGTGCCAAGGCGCTATACCAAGCTGTTTGAATCTATACCCGGAAGTCTCGTTAGCTCTATCACCACTTAAGGCAGTTCCGTCTGATAGTGTAACAGATACACTGTATGTTTTATTAGGAGTAAACTGAGCAGCATTTTTAATCTCCGCTAAGTTAATATCAGTCGTTCTTATCTTTACACCAAATACGTCACCTAATATAGCACCTGATGCAAAATCAGCTCTTGCATCATTAGGTGTTGAGTCTACACCATAGGTATATGTTGAATCTACAACTTGAATACCAAATCCATCAAATGGTAACCAGTAACCTCTTGCATAGTAATTACCATCAGCAGTATTTATATAGGATACTCTTGCGTACTCTGACTTACCACCAAAAGCTTTCTGTGTAGTATGACCTGGATGTTTACCTAACCATACCTTACAATGCAAGTTAGAGGATGTTCCTAAATGACAGCCACTTCCTGCTACAGAGTTTCTGAACTCTTCAAAGCTTCCTTTAGTACCACTCCACGCACTAGGTGATTGACACATCTCCACAGGCTTATACCATTGCATCTGTGGAGACTCTGTTCTATGATATTCCACAATACCAACTGTCCAAGTTATAATAGGACATGCTGTTGTCTCATTACCTTCAAACGATATAAAGTTCGCATACTCTGCTGGAGATAATGCTTGTAATACTTTCTTGTAATTGTCAATACTACTAAATCCAGAAAAACTGTTGTTATAAATAACAGACTTAAACCATTCAGATAATACCACTGGAGCTTTAGCACCATTAAGTTGAACATCATTACTTATAGCGTCTTTATCTGTTGAGAGATCATAAAGCTTGTAAGTACCTTCATTTGTACCACTATACACTCCCTCACCACTAGCAACCTTAGCGTTCATATTAGCTAAAGCTATAGCTTTTCTTTCTTCTTTAGAACCCGGTCCAATAGTTATCGTGCTTATAGAAATATACATTACTGGACCCATTCCAGAAAGTGTACCTTTACCTGATGGCTTACCACCATTACTAGATGCTGCGTCAGTAGGCGAGGAAACTGTTTCATAACCAGCCAAAGCAGTTGAAGGTAAGCCAAATAGTAAAGTAAGACATAATAAGACACTTAGAAGTCTTTTACCAAATCTTCTCTTTTTCATACAACCTCCTATCTGTGATAATAATTGTAATCAAAATAATATCCACTCTGAGCTGCTTGCTCTGGAGTATTTAATATCTCGAGTACGAAATTATTACCACCATTATAATAAGCCGTAATAGCATCTCTATCAGAAGCCCAAGCATACTTCTTAACTCCATTAACATTATAACAAATAACGAAGTTAACATCATCAATCTTAGAACCACCAATACCAAATGTAACAGTATCATACTGAACTGTTCCATCTGAACGAGACATATAAACCATTACAGACGGACTCTGAATAGAATTGTTATTAGACCATTCAGACATCTCTGCAGGTATATAATAGGAGGCATCTGTCTTACCTTCCATACCAATAAACAATGCAGAGTTTATAGCGTTAGTTAACGTCTTAGCAATAATAGCCTTAGCCTGTTCTTTACTAGCCGGACCAGTACCATCATTAAGAGGATTATCTAACCTAACACTATTCATAACTATATTTTTATTAGTACTTAAATCAACACTACCGTACTTATCAGTTCCAAGGTAATAGAAGTATACCTTATCATCAACAGTCTGACTATAAGGTAACTTAGGAGTCCAATGGAAATTATAAGCATTAGCAAATACTTCTTTTGTATTACCATTCTTATCTTCCTTAACGGTAGAGACATCATGTTGTCTACAATATACATAGTATCCATCATAACCAGCAACTAAGAAGAATGGCATAGAAGACTCTACTAAATCTTCTCTGTTCTTCTCGAAGTCACTCCATCCTAAGTTCCTAAGTAATATAGACTCATAAGTTCTAAGAGCCACTTCAGGCTCAACAGTCATAGAGCCCCAGTCTATATAGTCAGTATCAATATGAGTACCATCACTCAACATTTCTTGTGCTGCAGCATCGACCGAGTAGTTAACCTGCAAGTCCAATTGTCTCTGTTGAAATTCATATACTGATTGATTCTGCCATGAAAAGAAATTAACAAAACATATACAATCGATAAGAATTGTCAACGGAGCAGCAATAAGCATCCATCTCATTATCTCACCATCCCAGCTAATCGGATTTCAATGTTGTTATAAGATGCACCCATCAAAGCATTTGATAATCTTTGAAATAGGTTCATACTTTTCTGTGTAACAACAATAGTAACAATATCACCAGTTCTCCACTCAGTATCTTTATCAACATCTACATGAGCATATGTAACAATATACTGTCCAGCATGGTCAGGGTCAGGATTAACAACCTTTTCTTCCCGATAGTATTCATAGACAAAATCACCACTACAACTAGCGATAGATAAATTCAAATCTGTAAGAGCCTTATCTGATATCTTACCATTATCAATAACCATATCAACAAAGTTACGTGCTGCTGTCTGACATGTATTCATATCAGATCTCCAGTTAATAATTCCGATAAAGTAAGATGGTAAGACAATAAGACTTACAAATAATATTATAATAGCAATAACATTGCTAACTATTGATTGTCTCATATTTTACCTCGTTTCATAAACATTAACAAACTTAGATGTAATCACCCATTTTTTATCCACTGCACTCCACACAAGATAACATTTACTATTCTTGTAAGAGTCATTCAGAGATGATAAGACAGTACTATCATTAACAGTCTCACCCATCTGCTGACTCCAGTAGACATTATACTGTGCTTTCCATCCATCAACAATAGACAGACTAGGAGTTGTCTGTTCACTATGAGCAGTAAAGACGGAGTCAGTATCATAGGAGTAATAAATGAACTTTCCATCCTCTGGACAATAGTCATCATTTATTAAAGCTATGATCTGTGCCCCGCCATAGTCTATACCAATAGGTGCAAGTGTAGACGGTACCAAAGTCTTTTTGCCATTTACATTCTGCTCAACCCACTCAATAGAGTCAGATATTTTATAAACAGTCTTATCACTAAGATAGTTCATCTTTGTTCTATTACATGTTATAGCCAATGTCATTAACAGAGGTACACATGCAACCATCATACTAAGTATGAGAACTAACTCTATAAAACCTGTATGTGCTTTCATTTAAGGTACCTCCGTTAATACAACTGTTTTAAGTGACTTTACCAAATCTCCATTCTGAATATTAATTCTGAATGTAGTGTTCTTATACGTAGTTAAAAGTGACATAGTGTTCTGGCAGTTAGGGTCGTTATATTTATAGATATAACCTTTACCCTCAATCTTCACTGCATCAATGGAATTGATAGAGCTCTCAATTCTAGAGTAAACAATAGCACCAGACTGTGCTTCCTCTTTAACAGCATCAACAATAGAAGCATTTGTAGATGATACAATAGCATCACTATACTTACCAGCATAATCTCTTAATATACTAAGAGACATAATAAGTACTCCACAAACAACTCCAAGTAGGGCACCAGTACACCAAACCACAATAGCAATGTGCATAGAAGCACTTACTTCATCTTGCATACTAACTCCTCCTATTTAATATTTTACAAACTTAATACCACTGATAACACCACCTTGATAACCATTCCGACTCAACACTGGATTAGCACCTGACTTCTTGAAATCCTCAACTAACCAAGATTTGAATTTCTTAGTCGTACCAATACCACGTGCAAGGTCGTCGTATGTTATCTGTACACCATTCTTATAGTATTTACCAGTCTTCTTATCATTTGTGTAAATAATATTATCAACCTGTATTACTATGTCCAAATCATATTTGTAATATACCATTGTACTTAAGACATCAGGACTAAGTAATCCCCGCGTACAATCGTACATAGCGTATTCCTTGTAATAATTTATTCTATCTGTTGTAGATTGCTGCTGTGCAGAATAGATAGATAGTAAAGTTGAACCCCTTAGTAAGATAACAACAGCAGTTAATATAGCAGCTGAAATCATCATATCCACGCCCGTTGTAATATAATCATATACCAAATCTGTCATTTTCAATCGCCTCTCCATTTGATGTACTACATTAATATATAATGCATCACCTTAGGTATTACCCTAAGGCTCTGGGTTGGAGAGGTTCCAACCCAGATAATCCAGCATATTACTGCAACTGTCTGAAGAAGATACCAATAATAGAACCAGTAGGGTCTTTGATAAGCACAGAACTGAATCTGGAAGAGCTTAACAGGTAAGCAGCGTTACCAAGCTCAGTTGTACCGATGATATCGTAAGAAGAATCTACAAGTCCATTACTGTTATGAAGATATCCTTCATAGTTAGCAGCACCAGCTTTTCTTACAATTGCCGTATTAGCTGCATCAGTATCAGAAAAGTTTACAATATATGCAGTCTTAGCCTGTGCTGTGAGGTACGTAGATGAAGTACCTGAAGCATAAGTCCGTTTTGCAGGCATGTTGCTAGGAGTTGAAGATTTACCATCTTTGGTTAAGATAGCACCATAGTTAATGGCTTTATCTTCACCACCATCAGCTGCTTCTGCAAATGCTTTAGTCTGAATAAGGATAGCAACATCACGACCCTGAAACAGAGAAAGAGCAGTAGACACCTGAGTACCAGATACCTTAGTGTTATCATAAGCAGCGAACTCCTGTGTAGATACACTATCAATACCGGACTGCAAAGTAGTCTGACCACCACTTAATAACGAGTTACTCATAACCATAAGGTTAAGTACGGTTGCTACAAGGGCAGCAACCAAGATGACGGTAATACCGACTCTCATTGTTGCGGATACATCTTCTGACATATGTTATGTCCTCCTTAAATTAAATATTTCACCTGACCTATTTCTAGCGGATATCTTTAATACACTTATACTTAAGGACGACTTTAATATACTTATACTTAATTTATATACAAACGCTCATGTGGGTAAGCGTAAGTACCATCAGGACTTTTTAAGCCAAACAATCACACCGATGAGTGCACCGATATCTGCTACAAGCAAGATAGCCCAGAGCGGACTGAATGCACCAAACTTAACAATGTTGACAATAAGCATGATAGTCATTGCCAGTGCACCAATAGCCATAAGTACCATTGCGATTGCGATGAAGATATATAATCCTCTTGACTTAGTATTAGAGCTAGAACACATATAGCTCAATTCTTCGAAAAATTCTTTCATGTTATTTTACCTCCGAGATTACTTCCAAACTAATTACTGCGAACTCATATCCGTCCGCATCACGTTTAGGTTTTACAGTTACTTCACATTCCACGACAGACTGCTTTTTGACCGTAGACATCTTTTTAGCCTGATTGCCAAAGCCCACAAGACACATAGCATAAGGCTGTTTAAAAGAGTCTCTAATCTTGATAGTAGCCATATAGAATGGTTTCTTATCAGGACCGACTGTACGCAGATAACACTTCTCTGAATTAAGGAACATTCCTACAACTTTACCATTCAGATACTGACTTGGTTTAAAGCCTTCAGACGGAACCAATTCAAAGTTCTTTACCCGCACACATAAGTCTACCGGTTTGTTACCATTACCCAGACGAGATATAATCCAGTCTGTAGTAACAATACAATCTCCAACTGAAACATCACTGAAAATTGGAAGTAAGATTTTAAAATACTTTAAGGTTTCAATCTCCATTTTGTGAAGATTGAATTTGAAGCCATTGATATCAACGACATCAATATTGGCTTCTGTGATTCTTGCCTTTAGTTCACAATTCATATTCTTACTCCTTGTTGATGACTTAAAGATATTAGCCACCAAAGTTACTTAGATTGTTTAATGTGTCAACCATCTCAGAAACACCTAAGATAAGAACAGGTCCAATGAAACAACCAATCAAAGCTAAAGCCGCTGGAGCTACAGCGATAAGTTTAGCAGAGTTCTTTCTCTGTTCCAATTCCTCTCCTCGTAACATTTCTGTAATAGTCAACGTCTGTGCCTTATCCAGTGCCATATCAGAAAATGCATCATGTAAACTAAGAGTATAAACACTACTCTTAAGCTTTCTAAGAAGACGCTTAAAGTCATTTACTGGACTGGATTTCTCAAGCTTCTCCAAAGCAGCAATAGGGTCAGCTATATAAGAATAGTGACATTTCCTGATAGCAGCTTTGTGAACAGCAGCCTGTTTCTCCAGCCAACATAATGCCTTATAGACATCCATCTTAGTCTCTGATAAAACAATCATCATGGTCTGTAATTGAGACACATCATTTGTTGCTTCATATGCTACCATTTTCTTCCTTACTTTCAAAGTTATTTCAGGAACAAACCAACATAAGACAGCAACAGCGTAGCAGACAAGCCACCACCACCAATAGTAATGAGCACTATGATAGCCCTCATACTTCTTACGGAGACGTTTCACCTGTTCTGACGCATCGGAGTCTGAGATACCAGTAATCCTACCTTTGATATAAGACTGTAACGTCTCGTCATCATAGGCTTCATACTCGTCCTGTTTTAACTCCATGAAATCATTATCCATTCGTACTATCTGGTTATGCTGTGTTTCGGTAACAGTCTGTGGAATAAAACTCAGGGAATTGTAATTATTGTAGAAGTTATCCCGCACAGTAATAGTACCAAACAATAGAACAACAAAGGCAGCTACAAATCCAGCCATTGAATAAATAAGCTTGGACGTGTAAATATATCTTACATCCTTTGCGGATAATGAATCATCTAATAACGACTTAAGTTTAACAGTCGTTTTATATTTCTTAGGGCTGATCTTCTCAACAAAGTCTCTTACTTTCTTATTCTTACTAAGCTGATCAATCCATGTTGTTTTATCAATCTGGTTAACAACACTAGGACGACACGAAGTAGATATGTAGTGATAAGAGAACATCGTTGTAAGCATAACTGCGACATGAATCACAAGCCCATAGAAACCTTTAAGTAAAGAAGCAGTACCCGGTATCTGCGTTAAGAGATACCATTCAAACGCAGGCATAATAGCAAGACCTGCCAACGATAACATCTGCAGTGATTTAAACGCAATCTTCTGCTTCGTGAGACGTCTAATCTCAGAGTCACATTCCTGACGTAATGTAGTCATATCTTCAGAGAATGAGTCTGCACCATTTTCATGTTTAACAGCACCATTCTCATTTACAATATAACATGTATTTGCAAGTGTTTTTATAATAGCAACTGGATAAGAATGCTGGAATTTCTCCAAACGTTCTGCACCATCTGTATCCGTCAATATACGATATATGTTATGTATAGGAGCTTCGAGATACTTACTCTTCTCTGCATAGAGAATAGCTAATGGAATATTATCAGTCTCCAGATATTTCTCACGAACACTAGAGATTGTCATAGAGCAATCTTCCATAAGCTTAACATATATCTTATCATTCTCTTTCTCAACCGTAGACTCATAATATACGTATCCCATAAAAGCCATAAGGATAGCAATGAGAGCATCTTTCATAACTATCAATGCAACTACAGGAAGAAGTATTACAATAGCAACATTCTTCTCAAATAGTTTTACTGATTCTTCTTTGACAGTATCAGAATCATAACATGATAGCGACGCATACATTTCTACTATACGCCTGAATGGACCACGTATAATGACGTTGTTGTAATAGAAAGAAAACCTGTTATGTAACTTTCGCTTCTGCTTAAGAGCAGCTGCTCTGTTTTCTTTTATTTTTGCTTTTCCTACAAAGTATATGAACGCAACTATTGTAGCAAGTACAATACATAGGTTCATATAAATCATCTGTTTTGACATACTTTAGTATCACCTCTTACTTATTTTGCTTCTACACGTTTTGCTGCACGTAATAACGGATGTATAGACTTGTCCTCTTCATCCTGAGAGAATACAGTTGTAGATTTACCATTATTTGCACTAATCATTGTATATACATCCCTATCACTCTCAACAATTATTTCTGATTTACCAGGTGTTTTATCTATTGTAACTTTACTCTTACCAAACACACCAGCACATAATATCAAATCAAATTTAGATATTACTCCATTACTCACTGCTACAATAAAGTTCTTTATAGTATAATCGCCTGTTTCAGTATGCATACAAAATTCTGGAATAACGTATAAATGATATAATGTCCCTGATCCACCAAATCCTGCTATACTATACTTAGCATCTTTAAGTACAGCATTTGGAAATAGGTTATTGAACACTTCATACGAACCAGTCCAAACACTAATATCCGCTCCAGTATCGTATAAGCATGTTAATGGTATATCATCTATATCAATCATAAATATAGGTCTCGCATTATTAGATAACTGTATAACCACCGTCTTCACCAGATATAAAACCTCCAAAATCTACATTGTCTGTTGTTCTTTTATAAAACCAACCATCTCTTAAATGGCTTGCTCTATATTCCGGGTACTCATCGTCTGATAAAACAATCTCAATGATTCCATCATCTACATCCGGTCCCCATCCATTATAGGAACTGAACGCCACCCATTTATCAGGATATTGTTTTACAATATCATCCCATGTCATTCTTTTACCAATAGTTAACATATCAATACCTCCTGACTATCATATAACTGTACAACTAATGTCACATTCCGCAACTCCTACAAAACCACCCAACTCTTCCGGATTAGTCCTATCATAGATGTAATTGTTTTCTACATGTGTTACCCTATAATATCCAATAGTGTCATCCGTCAAAACATCAATTACATCTGCTTCACATATGTCGCCACCATCAAATTTAACATTATCCATTACTACCCAGCTATTAGGATATTTAGTTTCGATCTCTTTCCATGTTAATCTCTCCATAGTAATACCTCTTGTTTATTTAGTATAAATACATACTTGGTAACATAATATCACATATTGTCGAAAACAGCGTCATCATACCAGAATTCATTTGGATTATCTGGATTATAGATAACATCAATTACATTAGGGTAGTTGTTTACAGTACCTTCAAACGTATAGTTAATACTATGCGTATATTCATCAACTGTAAATGGATATGTAACGTGAGTCTTATACTTCGTTTGTACTTCACCACCATGATACGGAGCATAAAGATAAGGCTCAACACTCTCATAAGACACGGTAGCTATTGTAGATTCTGTACACCTAGCTATAGACTGATTTTTCCTAACATGCCCATAAACTGCAAGTGCCACAAGAATAACAAGCAAAATAGCTCCAAGACATACTGAAAAGAAAGAAGTAGCTTCATCGCCTAATCGTTCATCTTTCATAATTTAACCTTCTTATTAACTGATAGGTAGTGTGTTTCAACTACCTACCAAATACTTAATTTATTGCAACTGAGCGTTCCACCAAGAAACCTCAATCTCCTCACATCCATCAATAGCCTTACTCAATTCCGGAGTCGTGACTATTCTGTTTATAAGAGATCCTGTCAGTTCAACAGTCTCCTTTGCTGAATAATCAGATGTGTTTAATATCACTCTTATATCATCATCAACATTAGAGAAGATACCAAACTTGCCTTTTATAAGATTCAACAGAACTACACATCCCTTAATCATCTTCATACCATCAGTAAGGTTCTTTACCTGTGTAAACATCTCTTCAAGCTTTGAAGCTGTTAAGAGAAATGTATCTCTCTTTCCAGACTCCTTGATAATAGAATCCCAATCACTTTTCTTGACTTCACAAGACGTACTATCAAATAGCGAGTTGGTTGATTGAAATTTAAGTTCTGATATTACATTCAAAACACCTTCGTAAACGTCATCTGCTGAAATGTTATACATACTATCACCATAGTACTCACATGTCATAGCTGTATTTTTAACATCTAATCCAGTATCTCTAAGAGCATCAAATATTAAAAGAAAGAGCTTCTTAGAAGCAAGTGCTCTTTCATCAGGAACAATCACCTTACTTATCTGTTCCATTTTATTTAATACTGCGTTACTCTTAATAACAATACTCTTGACAAGAACAGCTCCATTGGTATCAGCAGTATCCTCTACATGAACACCGACTTCTTTTTCACCTGAGTTAATGTTATCAGGATTATGCTCAACACCATTAGAAGCACTGGCCTTAGAAGCAGCACTAAACAGTTTACGCTTTCCTTCAGCCTGCTGTTCTGTAATAATTCCGTTATCAACTTGTGCCTGTATATAGATATCAGCTGCATTAGGAACACCCGCACCTAAGTCCTCATAATACTGCTTACGTAAGATACCATCCAACCTTTCCTTAGAAGTAGTACCCTTCAGAACATCATTATAACGTTTGTCAAACGTTGCTTTCTCCTGCGGCGTAAACTCGTAATTCTTACCAAGCAATGATTCATACATTTCACAAGCACAAAGCTTAAGCTCCTTGTACTTCTCAATCCATGTATTAGAGCCAGTAACATAGTTTATGTTAGCATCTACACGTTTAGCCCAGTTAGAGATACCTGATGCGAAGCCACTTGCCCGTAGTTTCTTGAAATAAGAAATATCATTCTTGATTTCCTCGAATTCTTGTCTAAGTGCTTCTAACTCCTTGTCAGTGTAACAACCATTTTCGATGATACTCTTTATAACGTCGTTCCCAACAGATTGACCACTCTTAATAGTTTTAAGTGCTTTACACAATAATTCAGCACTACCTTTGTCAAAAATGAGGTCACCAAAAGTAATCTCATCATCTCTTAATTTGAATCTGATTTGTGGATTCCAACCCATTTTCTATACCTCCAAACTTGGAGAGTTTAACTCTCCCTCTTTACATTGGTATATGTTTTTCTGACTATTTGAGTTTCATATTTTGATATTCAACCAAGTGTCTTTGATAATAGTGCATGTGGAACAACACTACTATGATTACTTAAAATTATACCATCTTTCACAATAGACACCGAATTAGGATTATCCTCACAGATTACCATATCTGCATTTAATGTGTCATCATAAACATTCCCAGAACACTCATATTTGACACTTAGTGTTTTGTTATCTTCTGTAGTTATACTTAATAGATTAGTGTTGTAAATAACCCATAATAATTTACATGTACTATTTATAGTAGCAAACATCTTATCATGTACAGCACTATCATAATTGTAAGTATCCCATAACTTATTAAGTTCACTGTTGGTTATCGATTCAATAGCGTTTGCTGCAGTATTCATAACATTTGCATTACAGGCGTTTCTATATTCTATGGACCATAATATTAATGCCACACTCCATGCTAATAACATCAATATATCCGATAATGCCAATGTTCCATTAACACACTCAGTTATATTGTATGTTATATTGAAGCACACCATAAATATAGCTAGATTAAATCTAATCATTAGATTACGAATACTTACTTCTGGTTCTCTCGGTAGTTTTACCTTAGGTACACAGATATCCCTCATCTTGTCCATAAACATCTCTTTATCAAGCACAACGTTTACATACTTAATATTCATCTAGCAATACTCCTTTTATATAGATACAATGAGTCCAATCACTAATACAATCATTAATCTGATAACAACATGATCAGCATTGAATTCGTGTTTCTTTTGTGTTTATCTCTTGATCCCAATTAGCTGGCAATTTAATATCCTCCTTTTAATGTTTAAGCAAACTTGTAAAGCCTAATGTTACGAATGATACAATAACATCATCAATCGGTCCAGGAAAGAAATCTACAGGACTTACTACGTACGCTACACAAAGTATCCACAATAATGTATTTACACCAGATGATTTCTTCTTAGGCTCCAAGTTACTTGGAAAGTGATTTTGCTCTTCTCCGTATGTCATATTTTTATTTCTCCTCTCTTATTACTTTAAAATGGACCATGTAGGACTCGAACCTACGACCGACCGGTTATGAGCCGGTTGCTCTAACCAACTGAGCTAATGGTCCTTACTGCACCCACGAATAGTGGGTGCATCACCGATTGACTAGAACAATAGCCCTCCACAACAATGCATAATGTTTACCTCCTGCATACGAGAATCTCAACGTCAGTATCTTTAAAAACACTCTTGATAAGTATGAATACCGTGCTCCAATCGAGTTTGTCTGATCCACAACCAATCAGTGGCATTGCAATCTTCTTTATACCGAACATAATACAAAATGTACACATTTGTGTAAGTGCTTCTGTAAGCGTTGTGTATGTAGGCTTATCCCAATAACGTTCCTTTGTTATGAGATTAAACACCTTATCCTATAAGATACAATCTCCGTGTACTCCATCAATCCTGAACCTATCAATATAGGTCGGATAGTCTTTAACAAGTTTGTTCCTCATATCGAACCGCTTATTAAACTGTACAGCTATTCCAGCACCCATACAGAAATCAGCACTTATACAGTGCGCCAAATAGTAATCCTCTGGAACACTAAATAAGTCTTTATATTCCTCTTTGTAAATCATCATTCACACTCCCATAAATTCCTATGTTTTCTTAATTTGTTTCTATCATATTTCTTAGTATATCCGACGCTCACATAATGTGATACATTACCATCACGCATGTATCCTAAACTATTAGTTACCTTATCTCTATGCTTGGCATACAACGTACCACCTTGCATTCCTAAGTTATCCATCAAACTTTTTCGTTGTTTAAGCTTTACATGCGTCCTACGTATTCTTTCACATTTGTTCATCATATCCCCTAGAAAATACCAATAGATTTACAAATTAAAACAATTATACCAATGTAGAGAATAATCTTAAATGTAGGAAATCCATCACCAGAATTAGAGCCACCAGATCCACTTCCAATTTGTACATTGCTCATAATAACACCCCTTTGATATAAGTAATTTAAATTACTTATATCTGGGTGGTATACAATACCACCCATCTTACTTTAAGCTGCTAACACATGCGACCAGTTCTTCTTGTACCAAGCAATAAAGTTCTTTCTATCATCACCCTTAAGCTTAGACAGAATTCTCTGTAATGCTTCAGTAGAGTAACCTTCCTTCGCTTCGTAAGTCATAGTCTCAGGATTGAACTCAATAATATGTCTTGATGTAAATCTGACACGGTCAGTTGTACGAGTATAGTATTCCTTATTAAGCTCAGCTACAACTAAAGTAGCCAACGCTCCGTCTTCTTTAACTGTAGGATTCTCAGCTTTTACCTTATCCCACAAAGCCGGAATATCCGGATAAGGTTCAATCTCATTCAACTTAACAATCTCAGAAATAAACGCAATTACACGTTCACCCTTAACAAAATCAAGATGTACATTATTCTTAATTGCATCAAGAACAGTAGACAATGCTACATCATGGTTCTCATACTCACCACATGCAACCAGAGAGTTTGCAAGACCATTGATAAGGTCAGCATCAGTCTTAGCATGATGTGAGAAGATAGTGAACGCAGATGCAATAAGACAGAACTGAATCATACGTGCAGCAACGATATCCTCAGCAACCTCACCAACCATTGATAAGTAACCATCTGTTTTCTTCAGTAAGTCCTGAAGATTAGCAGCGGATACATAATCTGTAGGTTTAACAGTAAGTACGTTCTTCCAAGGATAAAGCTCTCGAATAGCCAACTCGAAAGACATCTCAAGGATACGAATGTTAACCATAGCAACATCAGCCATAGCAGCTTTCATCATAGATGTCTTACCAGTATTCTGCTGTCCTGTAAACGCAGTAGTCTGTTCTCCTCTCATAAGGTAATACATAAGAGTTGATGGCAACTCCCAGTTCTTAATATGAGGCTTGTTAAGAAGTTTCTCCTTGACATAGAGACCTGCAGAGAACTTACGAACGAAGCATGCCCAGCACTCACCAGCCGGTGGACGTATAGCAGTTATACGGGCTCCGTCATAACCATCATTAACCTTATAAGGCGACTTCTCAGTCATAGGAGCAGTTGTACCCCATGCAACCAACTGGTTAACAATTCTCTTCATTTCCTCTTCTTTCATAAAGTCAAGGAACGAGAAATGAATCCACTTAGCCTTAAGCTGAACCCAGATAGAGTTTGTAGTTCTATAAGGAACATTGTATGTACCATCAATAACATAACGTACTGAACCTGATGTACCGAAGTTAAAACCATCAACATCAAGACCACGTAATGTATCGACTACACCAAACCCATATCTGTTTCTGTAAACAAGAATGGTTATAATGTCAAGCATCTCATTGTATTCCAGCTGGTGTCCATCAAGTTCCTTCTCAAGAACATCACTCAGAAACTGTGCATCAAAAAGACATCTCATATTTGTTTCTTTAGTTTGTTCATTGTATACTTCACGTTCTGTAGCCAAATCATACTTATCACACAAGTAAGACATAGGGTCAGACTTGTGATGTTTCTTTACCATGTAGATGAGAATTTCCCACTGAATATTAGAATCCATGTAGAACATATCATTGAATTCTACAACTTCCATACAGTCTTCAACTTCTGGTAGCTCACGTTCAATAATATATCTGATGTGAGAAAGCACAACATTCTTTGCTTTCTCAACACCATAGATACATTCATCAAGAGCATTAGCAAGAGTTCTTTTCTTATAAGATAAAGCCTCAAAGTGCTTATCATTCGTAATAACTAAATCATCATCACGAACCAACTCTGCTAACTCTTGGGATACCAGTTCTCCCAGAGACTCAACTGTAATACGACTAGAGTATTCAGCACTAGGTCTCTCATTCTTTCTGGCACGGTACATTAAGAACGTAATTCCGGCTAAGACTGCGATAGTAACAATAGACAGAATTATTTGTACCATTTATCAACACCTCTTATAACCTTTCTATTTGGAGCATCAAACAAGAACTGCATTAACTCTAACATAGGAGTACGGAAGTTAACAAGTTCATAGTCACCTATAATAATGTTATAGGCTGCTTTGTCAAGTTCCCCGTTATATGCCATCTTTGCTAACATAGAACTTCTAGGGAACTTATATAATGACTGCACAGATACTTTTAACTGTTCAGCCATCTTTTTATCAGAAGCTACAATAGGGTCACACTTCGAGATAATGATAGCTCTATTATACTTCATCTGTGTAATAGTGAACTTGTTACAAATCTCAGTTGCCTTTCTGAAACCTCTAGGCGACTGCTCAGTCAATAAGAGACAACAATCACACTCATTAAGTACACGCTGATTGAGCTCGCTAAAACAATCTCCAGAAATCTCAACAAGTGTAAGGTCTACCGGAACACTGTTGATTGCTTCGATAAGGAAGTCCTCTTTATCTACCTGTGACATTGTAGAGCCTAAGATGTCGTACATAAATACATGTTCATCTCCAGCCTGCACACCATAGTTAAGAAGTTCCTTAGCATCAACACCTGCATTCTGCACCATTGCTCTAAAGATGTAAGGATTATCCAAAGCCTCATTTCCAGCAAAGTTTGTGATCTGCTCAATGTTCTCTTTTGCATTACCTGTAGAGAAGACAGCTACATCACGTCCCTGAGAACGAGAGAAGACACCTCCTAATACATCTATAAGCGTTGTTTTACCGCACGTCGGTACCGCTGATATCACTGCAACTTTCATCCTTCACTCTCGCTCCTTTCGTAAACATTCTTTCATCCACAGACAGTCTTTCACCAAAGAGTCTATAAAACTCCTTTATAAGACCATCATCAGGACTAGGCATAATGTGTCTTGACTCCATATTCTCGATAACCTCGAAAGAAGGGAACTTACACCATTTAGCCTTTCTGTCATCAAGGACTTCCTTAAGCACATCCTCATCTGTCTTCTCAACCTGCCACTTATTGAACTCCTTGTCATCCTCTTCAGGGTATTCCTCTACTGCCTGTTCACCTTTCTTAGGCTTCTGCTTAGGAGCTGATTTCTCTTTCCTTATAGGAGCCGCTGCACCAAATTTCAAGATATGTGTTTTACTGTCCTGAATGATGTACAGCAAGTCCTGTACATAGGATTCTGATAATCTGTTAGTAAGCATACATATAAGCATATCATAATCTGTAGCACCAACATTATCATAGATGATAAAGTCATACTTAGTCTTATTGAACTGGTCAGACTCTTTGATAGCCTCAAGGTCACCCTCAGGATTGATTACAATTCTGATATTCTTAAAACCACCCTCAAGCTCATTCTCTATAAGTCGGGTAAAATACTTATTAGAGGTATAGACTGCTACCGTGCCATAAAGTGAAAGTACTTTAATCATAGGATAGATTAAGACACGGGAATCTGTTTCTGATTTAATAGCAATTTCCATTTACTGTATAGCCTCCAAATCCTGTTCTAACTGGTCAGTAGCTTCTCCAACATTCTGGTCAAATGACTGGTCTGTAGATGTATCTGTAGACTCATCTGTATTTCCATCAGCACTTGTACTTGTAGAAGCACCACCGTTCTCACCTACAAAGTTTCCATCCTCATCTGTGTTATCTGTAATCCATGTCTGCTGTGCTGCAAGCTGTCCTGTAAGCTGAGTCTTCATAGCACTCATGAATGCAGACGACTGTGTCGTATTATCATCCTTTGTGTACTTAAGCAACACTTCATCAATATGATCCCGAAGAGTCTCATTGACACATCTTGTAGTATCCTCAATATTAGGATTGAATCTGATGAAGTTTTCCATATCATGCTGTACCGGATAGAATGCAATAGAGTCACTGTTACCAGGCTCAAGATATTTTGTTACATAAGCCAAACAACCATTCTCATAAATTCCTAAATCATTAAACAATGAAATAAGAATAGCCTGCTCTTCTTCAGATACATTTATAGTAATTGTAACATCATTTAACAGATGCTCAACTTTCTTATGTGTAAGAACAGTGTACTCTTCACCAGTAGCCAGTACCATACGGATATCAATGTAGTCGCCAACAACTGTACTTACTGGTACAGAGTTAAGAGTAATCTCATACGGGAACTTAGCTGCAGTATCCTCATCCTCATCCATAAGCATATCTAAGGATAAGATTGTTCCAGGCTTAACATCTACACGATAATGCTTACCAACAAGCAAAGTCTTATCTGTAACAGATGAAGTTGACAGAGTAGAAGCAGGAACTGATACAGCAACTAAGTCACCATCAAGAATTTCATTTCCAGAGTAAACTGTCTTACTCACTTCATAAACCTCAACCATCTGACCAATAGCATTAAGCTGTGCCTGAACCTGTGCATTCTGCTGAGCTAACTGCTCATTAGCAGAAATCTGATTTTTGTTCTGTATGTAAAAATACGTAGTACCACCGATTCCGGCACCAAGTATTATTACAAACAAAATAATTAAAAGTACCTTTTTCATATTTAATTATACCATCCTTTCTTAAGTCCTTAACAAAATAAAGAACATAATTACAGCAACCACTGTATAGGAAGCAATCGTCTTCCATTTTATTTTGTGCCCTTTTGCAATAAACACAATCATAAAGCATAAGATAGCAAGTGGCATAGCACTACCTATCAAATGCAATATGTACCAAATAATTTCTGAAGCACTCATCTTACCACTCCTACTCTTTTAAGTATTCGTCACATAAGATATCCATATGTAACCAATCATAATGGTTACGAAGATAATAACAATGTCCACGATACCTACCACTCACTTTAAAGCCTACTTTCTCATAGCACTTAATGGCAGGTATGTTTGTCTCAAGTACATCAAGGTGAACACTGTAAACTCCTAATACCATAAAGCAATACTGTACTAGTATTTTCATAACCTCAGTACCTAAGTCCATACCACAAACACTTTTATCCCCAATGTTAATAGATAGCCACGCAGCCATGTCCTCTGCTCTATGATCTATATGACAATACCCAATAAGTGCATCTGTTTCCTTAAGAACAATACCCATCCTTAACACAGAATGATCTGATACCCAACCAGGCATCTTCGTTACATCCACAATAGTATGAGCATGTTCTGTAAATACACATGTTGTCTCATCAGATGTCCATTTCTCATATAAGGCAGTGGCTTCCTTATCATCCCTAAGCACAGATAAGAATACCTTATTCCCATCTAATCTGCATACATTCTTATTCATACTTAATAAGTATCACCCCCATCTATAAAAGACATTACTGTTAATATCCATCTTTCTACATCCAGTAGATTTCTCAAACGAGAGTCCCATAGACACCTCCAATTATTTTCTTTCTACAGTAACAAGAACTTCATCTGTCATTCTATCATAACTGTATTGTCTTGTATATTTAAGTCTTTCACTGTATATCCAATCTATTGGTATATTAGATGTCTTTACCTTTGTAATACCTAACTGTCCGTATTCGATACGTTCGGCAATAGTATCAAGATTGTGCTGTAGGATATCATTATTAGTTATAATAAATTCCTTTGCACCCGTAGGTATAGGGACTGATATAGGCATGATAGCGACATCATATTGTACATTGGTAGGCATCGTCTCCTTTACTTCATAAACAGCCTTAATCTTGTTCATCTTATGAAGATACCAATTTATACAGACAGCATCAGTAACATCATCCTTGCGTCCAGCCCATCTATTTCCCATATCATTAAACCAATCTAAAGAACCTTTATCATGGTCTCTTTTTCTATACTCTTCTGGTAAGACTCCAACTTTCCAATCCCAGTTGTTAACACGTATAGGACGTATATCAAAGAACTCTTCAAATAAAAACATGAAGTTATCAAAGACAGCAGTAATCTTATGACGACTCTGATGAACATCAAGTCCATTCACATGTCCATAATTCTTACCACCTTTATAGTTCTTTGTAATAATATCCTCGATACCAACTAATAAGATATCGGCACCACGAAATAGAGACTTTAATTGTCTACGTGTCATAGCACATAAATCAAATACATCAGTTTCAGCACCAGCACCTGATATCTCATAATCATCTAAGATGTTACCAAACTCATCAGAGACAGCAATAGCACTGTTGCTCTTAGAAGAGTCAATACTAATAACAATCTTTCGATTACCATAACTTGGAATATACTCGTCTACAAGTAAACCATTTTTATAAATGTTCATGTAAACACCTCATACTTAATTTTGTTCTGATAACTCCTTACGAACCCTCATAAGAATATTTCCTAAGAATGGTTCTGTAATAGGAATATCACCAGTACTTAACAACTTATTCCTTATAATCTTATTCTGCTTATACTTCTCCAAAGTAAGCTTATAAAGAATATCTTCTTTCATATCATCCCATTTAGGACGTTCTGTAACATCATGTCCAATACGTCTAGCTTCCATACCTGTCATACTATCAAACATAAAGGACATTCCATCATCACATATACGAGCCGCTTGGTAAGCTGACTCAACACACATGAATATTCTTCCACCAATATTTATATGTGCGGTGTAAGAATTATCCATATATATATATATATATTGGTACTCCCCTGTAAACTATCTATCTTCTGCATAACACCTAGCTGTTAACATTACAATCTAATATCATAAGAATAATTGCACTATACCAGCTATTATCATGATAAGACCAGCAAAGGTGCTAGTATTAACTAACACCTTTAACATATGTCTAGGTCTTATATAACCATCAAATAGCTTGACACAGATACAAACAATGATAATTAGAATTAAGCCCATTAATAGCATAACTTCCGCCTTTCCTTAATTATATCTTGTATCACCACGCTGTGCTGCTCTGATAAGAGGATTCTCTGAGAAAGCTTTCTTCTCGCCTTCCTCTTTATGTTCCTCTTTGTGTTCACCGTTTGCTGTAGGTTCATCACCTGTTTCATCACTGTTATCAAATCCAATAACAAGTGTATCCTGATCAATAGCACCTGCAACATAACGTGAAAGATTAGACTTTGTAACATGTTCAATCTCATCATGAAGAGCCTCAAGAACAATACACATGATTTTCTTCATAGAGTCAATGTTACCATTCTGTGCGATATGGTTTCTATTGTACCCAAGATAGATATTACGTTTACCTGTCTGTACTTCGATAACAGCATAACGAGCACCAGATACACCAGGCTCAGGATTCTCAATAGACGGAAGAGCTGTTCTGATCTGTTCAAAGATTATATTGATAGCATCAATAAAAACAGCACCATACTGAATGATATCCTTGTAATAAGCTTCTCTGATAGTATAATCGGGAGCACGATCAATATCATTTAACATCCATGTTACAGGCAACAATGCACCACTACCAGCATTACACATAGGCACATAACAATACTGTAAGAACTCAAGCTGTTCTTCTGCATGAGCTTCGAGTCCATCTACCATATCAGCAATACCACAGTACTGATAGCCGAATGGAGTGATATCAGACAAGAGCACATCACTAGCATCTTTCCATTCTTCAGTGTTGATTACATAAATAATATAATCAACAGAAGACTTGAAAAATACTCCTATCAATGCCAGCTCACTCTTATTACAAGCATCTGAGATTCTATCAGATCGTCCTGTCATAGAGTGAGGCAGAGAGAAGTTTTCTACGCCAACAGTACGTACATAGAAGTTCCTTCCTGCAATCTTACCCCAACCTAAGGTACCATCTTCTACCACATGTTTAAGGTCTACCTTTTCACATGTAGATAAATCGTCTTTTAATCCTAACATCTTTCTTTCCTCCATTTTCTTCTTAGTTCCATTAGGAGTCATTCCTAAATCCAGTAATACCATGTCTACAACGACATCATCATTAAAAGCCTCAGGCTCATCCCAGAAAGCTCTCCATCCATCATGGATGATGTCTTCCTGTTCTTTTGTTAAATGAACATTGAGGATTTCCTCAAGTAACCCTAACTTGCTTTTATACATATAACCTCCTAAATATAGTACTGGTTAAGTACTACAAAGTTATCTTTCACTCTTCCCCAATTTCCCTTATTTCCACCAGCTTCATAGAATATATGATAACTAGCGGCATCTGTAAACTTGTACATACTTATAAGAGATAGTAGATCTTTTCTTGGGACAGATAAAACTCTGTTGTTTTCTTTTGTGAAATCTTCGCCACACCTCATAGTGTAAATGAGTTCTCTCCAAGGTCTATGTACCATACCAGTGACCAAAACTATAGGTTGCATTTTCTGCTTTGGCATAACTACACCCTCAATAGTCAAATCACAAGTAAGGTTTAATTCTTCCTTTAGTTCTCTATAGGCACATCCAAGGATAGGGTTTTGATAATCCATATCTACTATATCCATAGAACCACTAGAAGTACATGCTAACAAACCAGAACCAACTGATACAGCAGTGTTACGCTCTACCAGTAAGAACTCATCATTCACATCATGCAGTAAGGTGCTTGTCCCAATAATATTAGGAAGTTCTCTAACACTTAACACTTTCTCGAATGTATCAAGCTTTCCATACTTAGCTAAAGCAGGTTCAAGCTTAGTCCATGCTAATGGGTCTTTATTATGTATACCTACAAGATTACAACAGAAGAAATCATAAAACATAACAGGCGATAAAGCACAGTAACCATCTACTAATGTATCCATTCTCACACATGGTCCATTAAATAGATTTGGAGTTCTGTATTTCGCTATGATAGCATCTCTCTCCTGTTTTGTGTAGATATCTATGTATGTGTCATTAGGCGATACAATAAAGTTGATAGGCACTGAATTAGCTATAAGTACTCTGTTAGGTGGGTATTCATTTTGCATACTTTCCACCAGCCTTATACCATACATCTAAGATTGTATCAACAGCTTCTTTAACAGCTACCCTAACAGATTCACATTCTGGATTGATAACCCAATCTTCTTCAACAGTTCCAATATGGGGACCGGGCCAGAAGCCAACACTGTTGATGCCGTTTATATACTTTATAGCAGTACCACCCGCTTCTCTCCAAGCATAAAGATTTGGATTGTAATCGTCAATGAGAATATCAGTACTTGTTAATCTGAACCCTTTAATCCTTGCAATAGTATTACGTTTGTGTGTACTACAAGACATAAAGTTACAAAGATTAAGCATAGGGTAATTCTCGATCAACCAGTTCATCTTATCCATAATCTGTTCATTACGGACAGCTACACTTCTATTACTAACGGATGTAAGAACATACAGATTACTTCCAAGAAGCTTAGCTAACTGTTCAACAATAAGATACATAAAGTCATCTCTTCGTACATCTCTGAATGCGTGAGAACCTTCCTCATTCCATTTAGGTGTAACATCCTGAGAATACATAGCGTAAGAATACTTAGCAAGCACTCCGTCCATATCCAAATAAATCATAATTAGTCCTCCGTTATTTACAATGCTTAATACAGTTCTCCTTAACGTAAGCAGATAACTCTGCATCCTGCCCAGTAACAATACAGTTATAGACAATACGGTCGAAATTATTATCATCTACTGGAATGTCCATATAACCAATTCCACTCTCATCCAGAACCTTTGTAGCAATAAGCTGAGCCACCAACATATTACCTTCCTTAAATAAGAAAGCACGTGTCAGATAAACGAAATATGTAACAGCCTTGTCCTCAGCAGATTCAATCGCACTGATGCGTTGCAACTCTTTTGCAACATCATCATAATTAAGAGTTTTAATAAACTTATCTTTATACTCCATAGGCTGAGCACGCAACATTCCAGAAGCTGGAATAGTGTCACCGAGCGATCCATGTAATGCTGTGATATAAGGAATATCTACACATTCATGTGCAGTACTTTTAATCCGCATGTACATCTCAAGGATACGGTTGATAGTCTGCTCGTTGCTAGCACCAACAATACCACACGTACCATCTAAGACCCTGCGAATATTCAATTTGTGAACTGTTATACCAATAGAGTTTAAGCCCTGATAAACAAGGTCTACAATGTTCTCGTCAATGTAATTTACTTTTTCCATAGGTCTAAATCCTCTCTACACATTTATTACTTAAGTACCTACACAGAGCATTAGCATTATCAGTTTCATAGTACTCTACCAACAATGTTTTCCATGTATCTTCTTCATAAGGTATTTTAAAAATACCAATTCCATTCTCAATTAAAACCTTATTAGCTAGCAATTGTGCTAGCCTTTTATTACCATCAGAAAATAACTGTGACTTAGTTATAAAACAGAAGTAAGCTATAGCTTTTGCTTCCGCATTACTAAGATTGTTAATTTGTAACAAACAATTTTTCACATTATCATAATCTGGTAACTCTGGTTTCCATTTAGTACCACCTATAGATACATTGTACGTTCTGAGAATACCACAATCATATATTAGATTCTCACCTAATATCTTATGCAGTTCTCTAAGATACATTATATCTACAGGTTCAGTCACCGTATCAAATACAAACTCATAAGCATGTTTCATATTCAATACAAAACACATTTCTTCTCTTGTTGTATTTACTGGCAGGTTTTCTAGGATACGTTCTGTTTTTAGATATGTTGTTCCTAACCCTTCAACAACAGTAGCTCTATAGATAATATCTACAATGCTCCTCTTGGCATAAGATTTACATAACTCAATTTTGCTATCCATAATAACCTCCAGATCTATTTAGCGTATACGTGGACAGGAGGCTTAACCTGATAGAGCGGGTTAAGCACCTCCTGTTCTTTCTGTATAGCTTCAAGCTTCTCTACAGCTTCAGCTCTATTGCTAATATGCTCAGCAACACTATTTACAGAATCAATGTAAGATACCCATGCATTACCAAACTCATTTTCCATGAATTTGTTAATCTCAGGAAACTCAGCTAAATACTTAAGCTTTCCATAGACAAGCATAAAGATATCCTTACGACAATTCATACTTCTAATGTATTCTCCAAAGACATCCTTCAGTTCATCAAATCTGCATTCATAAAGCATATCACAATAAGCCCTAACATGATTAGCCACACTGTATGTACAGAACTCATGATAAGGAACAATCTTATTCTCTTCAATGCCATAAGATTTAAATGGACTTTCATCAGAATCCTTTAAAACCATTAAGTCCTCATTAAGCCAATCAGTCTTTGGAATATTCCATCTACCACATGACTCTCTTTCACATTCAATTCCGAAAGCCAGTGGTCCAGTTAAATACATCATACTTAATACACACCTCTCATACTTATTAGATCGTAGTTGTAAGATTCCAAAGCATATCACTAAGCTGTTCAGGACATTCTGTAAACTGTCCTTCCTTGAATCTCTTAATAGCAGCCTTAAGTTCATCAATAATATTGTAAGTCATTACTGCATACCCAACACCATTCTCAATTAGAACCTTATTGAACATTAAGTATGCAATTACTTCATTCATATTTTCAAAAGGCTCATAATACACGATGGAGGCAAACCAAGCAACAGCACGCTCCATAACAGTCTTGTCTTCAGAGTTACAAGATTTCCACCTCTTATAACCATCTTCTCCCATAACTGACTTTGCAGTAAGATCATCCAGTTTTGTCCCGATAAGCTTCCCTAAGCTGATAATAAGCTGAGTACAATCATTGAAATCATACTCATCACATATGAAGTTAAATGCTTTTCTGACTCCCATAATCAGCTCTGCCTGTTTCAGCGTAATAGTGGCAGAAGTACCTAAACATAAAGATGCAATATCAATTGCATCAATAGACTCACCAGCCAGTCTCATGCACGAAGAGATATTGTTTATCTCATTATCATGAATACCATAAATACAAGCCCTCAACTTATCCTTACTTACGTTTCTTATTTCCATTTGTTTTACCTCCTCGACTACTTCTGTAAACATAAATCCAATAACCTCGTCACTGTCATTCTTGATAGTGTTGAACGTATAAGATTTCTTAGGATTTATGTAAAAGATATATTTACTGTCACTCATATCAGAAATACCAGAATCCTTATATTCTCCATAGTCATCTGTGTAGAATGAATATACAGATTGCTTGTCTACAAAGAATACATTTGACTTTGTAGAATCTGATTCAGCACCTGCAAGGACATAACCAAGATTCCTGTAGGAATCTTTTCCATGCCTTTCAGCAATATCTGGTGTTTGCAATAAGTACGCAACCATACTATCAACTGTACTATCTACAAGAGACTTTACTTGCTTACCAGTCATTGTAATACCATCGAAGTATTCCCAATTACCTTGTAGGATAGGCTCTACTTCCGGCACGTAGGAATCGACATCTATCATAGTATCTTTAGGAACAGTCGTGAGATTTGGAATCTGTATATCATCTTTAGATATATAAGAACCTCTTACACTCCGCACTATTAAATTCATGTTGTGCTGTAAGTTATCAACAACATAAGTTTTATCGTTGATATATAATACGGCTCCGAATATAATGAAAATGATACATATAATAACTTGTCCTATAAACCTGTAAGCAAACTGTTTCTTGTAACCAACCTTTACACTTGAGTTACTTATTAATATAGGTACAATCAAACCTATAATAGGAATTGATTGTATGATACTTAGTACTGTTAGAGAGAAGCCATTCAAATCTTCTTCCTCTTTCCATTCCTTAATACCATCTTCAAAATCATCTTCAATATCATCCTCATTCATATCTTCGATGATTTCACCTTTATCATATAATCTATTACATTTAGGGCAGAAATACATATCTGACAATTCGTCATACTTGAGCTCTTCAGAGCCACAGTTTAAACACTTCATTTTGTCTCCTACTCTAATAGACTCTTAACACCAGTCCATTTATTTATAAGTTGTTCTATAGCATTTCTATCAAAAGGAGTTTTAGACATTTCGTAGTCTAATTCAATCCAACGCTCAGGTCTATCTGCTAATGCAACCGCCTTAGCATAAACTATGTTGTCATCAATCTTCTCCTCTGATATGAGTTGCTTGTTATTTGATTTAAGAACCATATCATGGTATGTGTCCTTAGGTACATGGTATCTAATACGTAAGTCTTTTTCAGCTTCTTCACGTGTAGAGAAATGAAACCATCTCTGGTGCATATCAATAACGTCACCATGTGCATGACATTTACCAAAACACGACCATCGCCCAGTAGCGATATTATAGGAGAATGATGGTGTATTCTCCTGATGGAATGGGCAACATTGTTTAGGGTACATTATTAAATCAACACCCTGATTTATCTGTTCCTCGTAATACTCAGGAACAGTAGGTATTCTACCATCTACCATAAGTAGCACCTGCTTTCATACCATATGTATTGATAGACATCTTTCTCTGAAATCTCTCTGCAGCAATCTGAGTTCTTTCCTCATTCTCAAACTCATAGCAGTTCTCACGTAAGATATCCCTGATAACCTTTATATCAATCTTAGTAATAACAGAGATACGAACAGGTGTAAATCTCTTACACTGATAGTACCATACAATAAGTGCTCTCTTCTCAATTGTCATAAAGTTCTCTTTCATGTTTTCCATAGTTTATTCTCCTTTAGCTTTTCGCTTTATTAGTATTAGTTTAATATACACAGTTAAAACTATGCATATCTATGACAGACTAACACAAATTATTAGTCTATCATATTCTTTACATTTATATATGTAATCTGTGATAATACCTATTCAGAAAACATTATGTTTTCAAATACTTCTCTGATGCTACCAGTAGGAACTGCATATACAACTTTCTTGTATAACCCTCCATAAGTATCATTTAACATCTTGAAAGTAGACGCTACAAACTGCGGGTTATTCTTGAACACACCACAACCCCATGCACCTAAGACCAATCCTTCACACCCATTCAAGTAAGGCAGAATGTAACAAGCAGTAAGTCTTTCCTTAATTGCTCTCTCCACTCTATCCATTTTTGAAATAGGTACTCGTGTACAATTAGGCGCAGCACATGATATAACATCCACAAGCATAGGGCTAGAGATGCTTCCCGGAGTACTTGTGAAAGGCACTCCACGCGAGTAGATTACCTCAGATGTATATTCCTCAGGAACCTTGTCTCTCTCATATCTCTCCTTGTAAATGTCTAAATCCTTAAGCACAAAATAAAGACCAGATACGTGACATAAGGATTCTTCCTGTGCATAAGCACCTTTTAAGAAACCGCCACCCGGTTTGAAGAATGATGCAAAGTTAAGAACACAGATAGAATTTACATCATCATATAAATCCAACATAGCATCATATGTTGTCTGTTTTGTAACAGCGATGCACTTTTCATAACTGTCAGCCTTGCTTAAAGCATAAGATAATTCATCCTGCCCAATTAAGGTATCTTTTCTGACTCCTGTGGATTTAATAGCAGCATCCACACACTGTGAGTATGTTTTACTCTTCTCTATCATTTTAAGCCATGACTTGGCTAATAAAGCATTCTCTTCTTTTCTGGACATTTATATGTCTCCTTTTACTTTTTAATCCATTCCATAGCGTACTGACCGTTTACCCAATACCACCATAGAAACTTGTTCATATCTTCAATGTAATCAAGTTTACCTTGACTACTAAGCAACTGTAGAATAGCTAAGGCTTTTGCATTACATGTATCTACTTTATCTGGATTATGAAACATATCAAAGAATGATTTCTGACCTAAAGCATACATAACTTGTTTTTCATTTAAACTTGTTATGTACAGTAAGTCATAACAACCTGGAGGTAAGAATTCCCTATCAGAACCTTTATCCAGTTTCTTCCATATATCCCTTACTGGAGTACCATTAGAATCTTTGACATAACATGTAGCCAATGACCTACCTTGATATAATCCTGAAGACGCAGATACATCTATACATGGACGCATAAAGTCTTCTAGAGTATTCTCAAGTTCTCTTTTACATAATACTTTACTTACTTCAGGTTGATCCATATTCCAATCAACATCAAATGTTTTACACATAAGCTGTTTATCCTTAACAAAGTAAATACATCTCTTTGCCATACTTATTAAACCTCTACAAACAAGCCATCCTTAAAAGTTACTATAATAATCCCGTCTAAGGTCTTAATCCTAAACTTGATAGGATTGACAGTAATATTAGTTGCTTCTGGAATTACTGATTTGATAATACCAATATAGCCCTTCGGATAATTTGCTTTATCTTTATTGACGGTATTATCAACTGCATTTACAACAATCTGAGATAAGGATTGGTTAAGTAATTGCAGCTTCTCTTTCTTTGTATATAATGTAATTACTTTACGCATGCTTTTCCTTTCTCTGCTGCTTCGATCAATGGATGCTTCTTTTTCTTTGCAGGCTTAGATTCAATAACTACATGATAAGGAATATCATTCTCGTCGCATAAATCCTTAAGGTAATTATTTAACTCTAAGGAAACAATTTTCTGAGTCTTATTATTCTCAGGTAATTGTAAAGGCAGATTAAGATTGCCTATGCTATTCAAGAGCGATATTACAAACTCTGATATAACAACCGAGTAATCCTCATTAGGATTATACGATGAGGCTATACAAGTCTTAATAAGCTTAATAAGAACCGGATGTACTACAGTAGACTCTGCAATAACACCATCCTTTACCAAGCTTACTTTAGCTTCTCCAGTATCAAGCTTAAAGTTCTTAACTCCCTCGACAATATCCTGAATAAGCAACTGTTTACCAAGCTTGCTTCTTCCACGTATAGGTGACAGTTTAAGCTTATGTTCTCCAACATTCACAGCTCCAAAATAAGGAGGATAATCCTGTGCCGACATAAACACATCCATGTTTCTGCCCTGGTTCTTAACGACTACAGAATCAATAATATCATGACCTGTAGAACCTTCATTAAATCTATCTGACATTATTTATTCATCCTCACTTTCTGTAAGTGCAAGATACTCTTCCTCTGTAAGGTAATCTTCCGGAGGATCGAACATCTTCAAATCATCGTTTGAGAAAGATACCTCATACATTTGAATACATTCACTATATGTAGGTATTTCTACATCAGCACTTTCAATCTCATCAATGTCAAGATCAATACTTTCACTTGATTGCATCTTATCATAGTTAACATCTGATACACCGTAAGTAACTATTCCAAGCGGTATAAAATCTTTCTTACGAATAAATACCTGCTCGTATATTACCTCGTATGTATCAGTCTTTCCTATTGTTTCTAAGACATAACACTCCTCATTATTAGTGTACCAATTCTGAGTTTTATCTAATAAAGTATAATTGTCTAGATTATCAAATACACTCCAAGGTGTACCAGTAACAGGCTCTGATTCATAATCTAACTTAACCCATACATTATACTCAGGGTCGTTAATGTAGATTACGTATTTACCAGCTTCCTCATCATAACTCCAACACTGATAGAGTTCATTCTCTTTTGAATCTGTGTATAGGTATGTACGGTCTTTTGTTTCCCTGCTAGCCGATAACATGTACTTACTGATAGTAGTACCCTCATCAGCTACAGTCTCCTTAATATCAAGAGACTGTAATGCATACTTATACTCAGACATAGAAGCCTTCATCTTAGTAACAACATCTGTGACTGTCAAGTCATTTGACTCAAACAATCTACTTCCACCTAATCCAATAAAGATTACAGTAACAGTAATTAACCCGGTAACAACAGCTAAAGCACACCCAATGCCTATAGTCCGCTTAGATATCTTACCAGTTTTATTTTCTTTAATTTTCTTATTCTTCATAAAAGTCTTAACCTCCTAAGTAGATAACTCCTGCCTAAAGATAGATACTGATAAATCTGTAGATAGCATTACATTGGAGAAACCAGCACTACCTCTACGCTTAGATACTGATAACATACGCACCTTAGCAAGTTCCTGCTCCTCTGTAAATGTCATAGACAAATCATAATCAGTATGTCTCTGTACGATATGACCACCTTGTACGTAACCAGACCTAATAGGTTTCCCTGCATAAGCAGCATCAATACCTTTATCGTTATACTGATTAACAATAACAGATGATACATCAACAGCTTTAAGAATCTTTCGTACATTGATATAAACCTGAGTGATTATTTCATAACCATCAAGTTTCTTATCCCATTTACTTTCAGGCTGAGATTCTGCAATACCAGCATAGTCTACTGCAATAAGACCCATGTTCCCACTAGCCTTAATAACAGACATAACCTCATCTCTGAACCTCTCTACAATAAGCTCTTCCTTAATATAGAGTTTACCATAATTTCCAGACTCGAATAAGTCTATCTTTGCTGACTCATAAATCTGTCTCTGTTCATCAGTCATCTCTTCTTTCTTATTCATAAGAGAATCAGGTATCTTAATTCGTCCGCCATACACACGCGTAATGTGATATGCAATAAGCATATTATGCACTTGGTCTTGTGACAATTCCAATGCGTATAGAAGTACATCTTTCTTAGCTTCAGTTAAAACTCTATAGACGAAATGCGATGACACAAATCTGGATTTACCAGAACCTGGCTGTCCGTTAAAGGTATAAATTAACCTCGTGTAAATACCACCAATATCACCGTCAATAGCAGGTATACCAGTCTTACATAGGAAGTGCATCTCGCTTCCCTCACTACCCTCAGTTGTATAATCTACATCTTTAATTTTATTTGTATCATAGACATCATCCAATTCCGCTAGACTATTTCGTAAGTCTGCTGATACATCACTTATATCAGAACCATCAGATAATCTAGGGTAAGCTTCCATCATTACCTGCTGAATTCTATCAGACCTCTTCTCAGTCATAAAGTCATACATATCTACTTTGAACTCTCTGTCAGTTAAATCAACTGAACAGTAATTATCAAAAGTAGCCTGAGCAGCACCAGATATAATCTGATAAGCTTCTTCCAACTGAGATGACTCCCTATAGTCCAAGGAAGTCATCGTATCAGTTCTAATATTGTATTCCTTTATATCATGTTTTCCATCAACCTTAAGATAAGCTGACAGTATCTCCTTTCTAGGAGTGACAGATAACTTAGCGCAATATTTGAGATAGCACATAAGTATTCTGTCAATACCATCAAAATCCTTAGGTTCAAAATATCTAGCGAACCAGTCTGTATAAATGTTTGCCTTAGGGTCTCCACCCTCTCTGGTAAACCATTTAAAAACTCGTTCCATTTGATTTGCTCCTTTTCGGATTATTTGTATTTATATACGATTCAAATAGACATTCATGAATTCCTCTTCAGTAATGTCAACAGTAACATCATCAGACTCGAAGAACTCACCATAATACTCTTCGATAATTTTCTTAAGCTGTTGTACATTAGCACTTATTACTTTGAGGATTTTATCAGTCTCTGTGGGTAACGGTAACCGTTTTTCCTCTTTAAGCAATAAGCTGAGAAGTTCATCTTTGATTGCAGTTTTAACACCCTTATCAAGGTCCTTAACTGTTATAACCATTTTTACTCCTCTCTACAAATCTATTACACTATCCAAATCACAGATAGGTATATTCTCCATCTTGCAATAACGCATATCATAAGATGCTACCAAATCTGCATGGTTATTACCTGATGTGTCAGCATGACCTTTAACCCAGATATAATTCACCTTAAGATTTGGAACAGCACTAAGAATGCGTTCAATAGATTTAACAAACCACTGTGTAGCAACCTTATTTGTTTTCCATTCATGAGTAAGCCAGCAACCAAGACCTTTATAATCATAGATAAGATTCATCTCATAAGTCTCAAGTCCTGTACTTTCATTCTCTTCCTTTACGGCATTAGCAACAGACATAATAGCCGCCCATGCCGCAAGCACCTCACCACCAACATTACGCATAGAGACAAACTCAGGTCTCTTAGACATAACGTGAACTTTACTTGATGGTGCTTCATCTTTCCAGTACACAATGCCGCCATGCACTTCACCATTGTCACCAAAACTTCCATCAGTATAAACAGTATACGTTTTCATATAACCTCCTAATCAAATGATTTTACGTAAACAGTATTATAAGCACCAGACCCTTTAAGGTATTTAAGACGCTCATAACGATCAGCTAGTTTAAGGTCAGACTCTGAGCCAGCATACATAAATACTGTAAACCCATTAGAACGAACTCTACGTTCGATAATGTAAGACATAGTATCAAACATCCATGACTGAACATCCTTAGGTATACGTATTAAAGCACACCTTGCTGTAGAATATAACTGTGCCAATTCTTTATCTGTATACGAATTGAGAATGTTCCTTACTTCCACAATATCTTTAAGCGGAGGAATATCATAACCCTTAGATGTAAGGATTGAATACAGGTTATAAGCCCATACAGTCTTTCCAGAATTTAACCTTGAACAAATAAGGTGGTTCTTCTGATAGAAAGCAAAATCGTTAACAATAGTTTCCATAAGTTCTTCCATGTAAGTACCATAGGTTTTCTGCTCTTTCTCTGGTAAGAAACTCTTATCAAATTTAATACCTTGATATTGAGCAGGCACACCATAGGCTACAGGAATCATCTTAATGTTTTCTTTGGCACAGTCAGGACATGGTTCTCCATTAGCCATAATCCCAGTACCACTACACTTTAGACATGATTCGCTCATGCACTCACTCTCCTAACTTTACGTTTTATTATTGCTTAAGCAATTTAATAGAATGACTTCCAATCATACTTGATACTAAGCTCTTCAATAAGTTTATTGAATGCTTCTCTATCACGTATGTAAGTAACTCTTAATTGTGCTGCTAAGTCCTTATATATCTCACACAAGATACTAACAGCATAAGAAGTAATCTCACCGTTAATCTTAGGTACTACAACAGTAGTACCAATAAGCGGTCTGAGATATTCGAGTTTAATCTTATCATTAAGGTCAACAACTACAACATCGAACTGCGAGCTAGCAATGAATGGATGACTATGAATACTGTTAAACTCAGTGCTAGTCATTACAACAGTATCAAATGACACTTCATTTCTTACTTCATCAGTAATAAGAAGACGCATACTTAATCCCTCCACTCATTTTATAATTTATCACCGAGATAGAATATTTCAGCGATAGAAGCTACCAGCTCATACAGCCCGAACTCATAAGCAACAATCATGATAAGAATTAACTTCTTCTCGAGACAGCTGTTAACAGAACCAAACTTTCTTTTAATAGCCTGCATAGCCTGAGCAATATTAGGCATTGTTGAAGAGCCCATAGCCGCCATAAAGAAACTCATAAGAGCTTTCTGTGTAAATCCCATGTAGTTGATATTAACAACCTTGATAGATACAATCTTGTTGTATCTTACAATCTGCAAATAACCACATAACTTTGCATGCAGAGCAGATATATTCTCTGTGAACAGTACTGCACTACTACGTGACTTTCCAATGTATAAGGACTCATCACTAATCTTTCTATCATGCAAATCAATCTGATACTGTCTGATGATACGGTTACGAATATTCTCCATAACCACGTCAACATCTTTCTCTCCATAGTCTTTACCATCAATCTGTAAAGCCACTTCAATATCCAGAATGATTCTATTGATATCATACATTTCTGATATTGTCATATTCTTATTTTCCTTTCTTAATTTAAAGAATCATACACTTTGAAGTAAACATCTCCAGTGAACTCAGAACAAATATTATTGCTAAATTATCTTAACTTATCTATTATAGACAATAACTCACTCGTACTCTCACTGTGCGCGAAAGCATTACGATATAACATAACAGTCTTACCGAAATCAAACACAGTAGCTAATGCTGACTTATTAGCTGTATGAAGATCATACTTCAAAGCTGCTACGTATTTCAAATATTCACAAACGACAAACACAATATACAACCTGTTAGTACACTCTTTACTTGCTAACGTGTCTAGACAGTTGCGCATTTTATTTTCAATTTCATGTATCGTGAGAACGCCCATTAGTTGTTGCCCTCCGTTATCCAATCTATACCAGAATATGACTCTTCGTTCTCTTCATACGTAATACCGAAAGAATACACGAAATCGCAAAACTCTTTATATGCTCTAGCATTAAGTTTTAATGATACTTCTGATCGACTCATAGGTCTTATATCAAGCTGTAAAGTATCCATATTACCTAACCAATGTTTAACACTATAAGATTTACAGACACCTTCCTTTACAAATTTTCTCCAAGTTCTGGAAGATGTTTATTAAATTCAGCAAATTTATCCTTAAGCGGATTATCCATAGCTTCCCACATAACATAAGAAAAAGAACATGTATCTTCACATTCCTGCTTCGTGATATCATGGTCTTCGAGAAACTCATTGAACAAACCCTGTGCACAACGTTTTCTATCTTCCGGTATTTCATCAAACTTGATAGGCTTAACATTTAAACACAGCGTTAATAACTTACCACCAGTAGCAATAATTTCGTAATAATTACACAAACCAGTGTACATCATCTTATCACCTAACTTAGGCAAGTCATCATTAAACTTCTTGAATTTATCTACAGTACCACAACCCTTGCCAGCTGCTCTCAATAATTCTTCTTTCATAATAACCTCCTATTCGACTTTCATAAATCTATCCATAAAGTTATCTCGAACACACTCAATCTTTTCTTCCTTAGATTCTTCTCTCTTTCCATCTAATGCACGCTTACAAACTTTACACTTTCCGTTGCACTTGCATGTATATGTCGTAGATTCAACCACTTCCATTTAGATTGCTCCTTCCTGCTGTAAAATTTTATCATAACCAAAGTAGAACCCATTATCCATGCACGTATCAACTATATGACGTAATACATCAGTTTTAGTTAATGTCCATGTAAACTCATGTTCCATATAAAATCTTCCAGCAAATAAATATAATTGCGTGATAGCAGAATCAAGTCTACTAACAATCAGAGTCTTGGTTTCAGCATCCGTTTCAACAAACGTATCATCTGCTGTAACGTTATCAATAAGTGTGATAACTTCCATGATAGGAGTAAGCACCAACGGCTCTGTACAGTAATCCGTTAATGAACGTAATACCATAGACAGTGATTGTGTGACTTGTTTCAACTGCTGTCTCTTGATAGTCTCTCTTGAATTAGCATGTAATCTAGGGATTACTCTTTCCATTAAGATTACAGCGCTAAGAACTTCATTATTCTCCTGACTCATCTTCAACTACCTCCTGATTTAATTCTTCATCTTCCTCTTCACCACTATAAGTAAATTTGGAAGCTAATGCTTTTATTTTGGTAAGGTTTCCTTTTATAGCAGACCTTGACGATGTATCTATTAAAACAACAATACCTAAAAGTATGGTGCAAGTAAGAGCTTCCTGCCAATCAACAAAAGTGAATATGTCGAATAGCCAAGCAATAATAGACCATGCCAAGAAACCACATGATACAAAGAAAGCATCAAGTACATATCTTTGAGTAGGTACAATCATAGCATCAAAGAACTCTTCAATAGCATCCATAATACCTTCAATAATTGTTTTTGCTATTTCTTCCATTGCAGTACGCCTCATTCTTTTCTTTCATTTATATATGAATATCCTGTATAGCTGTTTTCATATTCCGATGAGAAAAATGTTATTCTTCCCTCTGGATACTCAAAATAGAATCTGTAAGATGGACATCCATCTTTAACAAAGCTAACATCAATATTATTGTTTGTGATGTTTTCTTTATAGATAGAATAGCCATCATTTTTCATATTAACATAAACATTACTTATTCCATTTATTGTTGTTATTCCAACATTGTCAGATAACATCTCATAATATGTATCTGCATACTTATCAACAATGTAGACTGTACCGGTAGTATTAACCGGTACATTATCCACATTATAAATTGTTATACAAACACAAGCAATAGCTGCGATAAGGAATAGCAACTTTCTTATTACTCGCATTGCAAACCTCCTACTTAACCCAGCGCTCTACTTCTTCTCCCTGATAGTAAAGATGTAAAATCTTATTACCATCTTTGTCTTCCTTAACCTTAATAGTGAATCCAATCGTTTCAAGAGCATCAAGATTTTCCTGCTGGTAAAACTTCTCAGGCTCCCATGTAAGATAGATACGACCAAACTCAATACGAATCTCATCATCTGTTTTATACCACTTAATGTCAGTCTCTGGATCATGCATACCAAGCTTGTTAGAATAGTCATTAAGCTTTCCAGACGAAGTCATGAACCCACGTATGTACTCTATATTACTATACGTAGAGTTCTGATTGTTAATGTACCAGATAAGGAATATACATGAGGCAACTATTGCAATAGTGCATGGAATAAGAATATATTTCAATACACTCTTTCCACCCATATAATCCTTACGTCTTTGTGATTTAGCTAATTTTCTTTTAGCCATTATTTAAACCTCCTGAATCACTCTTGTGCTCTTTCCCTCTCCAGCCAATTAGAAATCTCCTCATCTGATAAGCCTTCAACATCATAGGCTTTAATCTTACCATCAGACCCTGTAAGCTTATACTCGACTGAATTACTCTCACGCTTGGCTTTTTGAATAGAATCAATTACAAGCAATGTTCCCATAACGAGAACAGCTACAATAATTAAAGAAGCAATCTTCATAAGAACACGGTTCTTATTCCACAGATACTTTAGCATATTGCCAACCTCCACTGGATCTTGCCATCAATACAATAAATTTGAACATATGTATCGTCTTCGTCATCAATGACTTTTGCCTTAATAAAGTCACCATCTTTATCATAACCAATATAGTACATATGACCTAAAGCAGTGTAGAGCTTTTCTGCATTCTTATAGACTGCATTCAGAGTAGCTACAGGAACCTCATCAAACATCTCCTTACAGTTACTGAAGATTTCATTTATTCCCATTTCATCCTCATCATCCGTATGTTTAACTTTTTTACCAAACACACACAATGCTCCAATACCTGCAACAACAGCACCTGCTAACATAATTAATTTTGTTTTCTTTCTCATTGGAAAGTACCTCCTTTAATCTCTATCATCACTACCAGCAATCATTATAATACCTATAAATACCAATAGACCTATGTATATAACAATGCCAATAATTCCTAACACTTTTAGAACAATCATTTTACTTCACCTTCTGTCATTTCTCATAAGGTACAACTTCAAAGTTTATATAAGTCATCTTACCATCATCACACTGGAATGTTATGTGGCAATAAAAGTCAGTATCAGTTGATGTAACCCAACCATCTGTATATCCCTCAGAATAGTTTCCATCAACCTCTTCATAACCAGTAAGTTCATAACCAGTAAGGTCATTGAAGTTTACAATAGCATCATCTGACACATAATAATTTATAGGGTTATCTACCATTACTGATACTACAGCATCTAAGTATGTTTCTTCACTTAAGGTGCCTTCCTGTGGAACCCTTTCATTTTTATCAGTAACATATTCATTGTAATCCTTTTTAGCACTAACTGCATACAGTATCACACCTACAATTATACATACAATCATAATTGCAGATAAAATTATTTTTACTTTCTTATTCATACTTACCTCCCTGATACTTTCATCTCAAATTTTCTTGTATCCTTTTTATTATCTCCTACAAGACTAAAGTGCATTGGGTCTAAACTCTTCTGACTCCAATTACCACCCCAATCCAAATCATACTTCTTTGCTATGTTATACCAATTACTACCAGCTGAACAAACCTCTGACTTTAGTGGTTCACTTAAACTAGATTCTTTATATGGTGTGTCATTGAGACCCATTCCATCAGAGTTCCAATTTATATCCAAAGTAGCACCAAAACTATGTCCTGAATAATTCTTAGATGGTCCACTAGCAGTATTCTTCGTTCTGAAATTATACCCTCCGACTATCAATATAACATATTGTTCTGGAGCATTATACAAATCTGTCATAAATGATTTATAATACTCAGATAAATGTTTGTTAACTTGTATCTTCGTAGTAGAGGATACTTTACTTGTTTTAGAACTATCCGACCACTTCCATATAGGAACTTCTACTTGTACCAACATACCATACCAGAATTTCTCCTCTGTTGTTTTGTTAGCCTGTGCCGCTTTGTTTGCTTCATCGTAAGAAGAGTATTTTCCTTCAGATATCAACTGCCATACCTGAGACTCACTCATGTTTATAATCTCTTGAACTGATGCACTAACAGTCGGATTGTAATTAGCACCATTAGTAGCTGGATCACCACTATTCTGTGTTGTACCACCGCTGGCAATAATCTCAGCATCCTCCTCAGATAGACCACGCTTTATTGCTAGGGATGTATCACCGGTCGCTTGAGTGTAGGACTCTAAGAATTGCAAAGCTTTATTAAACCCAGATGTACTGTCTGGTTTAACTCCTTCATAGACTCCAACTATCTCATCAGATGAACCATAGTCAATAACAATATATACAATCGTTATAGATACTGCAATTAGTAATGGTATGATCATTATCTTGAAAAACTTATTCATATATCAACCTCAACTATTCAGACAGCTCTTTAACTACCCCGTCATCTATTACAAAATAATGTATAGTCCCATTATTGTATATTGTGTAAAATGTCGTATAACCACTGTTTACTAGAAAATCCTCAACCTCATCAGTCTCACCCAACACTATAGTTTCTATGACACCAGTTATACCAAGCTCACTCGCATACCTTGCAACAAGCTCCTCATCACTGCTTATGCCCTCATATTTATATATACCACTATCATCTACATAAGTAGGAGCAATAGCTTCTTCCGGTGTATACTCTTTTTTATCTCCACTGAATTTAACTACACAAATAGGTATAGCTATCACAACTATTAAAATAATACAACCAATTACTACTTTTTTATTCATATCAATTCACCTCGTATATGTGGTTTAACTTACTAAAATTAGAACTGTCTATTTCAGTACCACGACTACCATTACATAACACTATATACTTACCATCTTTTGTTATACCTACAACAGCTGTCCAATGTTCACCAGCACCACCTGTACTATACAGTTTTGTACTAGAGCCAACTGAACCTTTTGCATGTATTATGTACATTGTTCCATTTGCTAACTTAGACTCATTTATGCTTGATACATCCTTTGCAGTCTTTCCACATCCTGAACTACTAAGAATTTTATTTAGCAATTCAACACTTCCGCTTAAGTCTTTTAACGGTGAATTATTAACAATAAATACACCAGATGCATCATAAGATACTGTTGCCCCTAAATCTGTTAACAAATTCTCTACTGTATAAACCTTACCTTTTTCAGCACCAACCAACGCTGCTGAGGCATAAAAGAAGCATCCAGCCTTACCCATACTCTTACTCTTTGGCACGAATGATCCCCATGGTCCAGTAGATACTTGAGACTCATATACAAACTCATGATTGTCATAAGTATAAGTCTTTAAGTATTTTTTATAATATGTATAGTTAAATCCACCATCAGATTTTTGTAATTCACTAATTTGATCCGAAAGACTTAATGTACCAAAATTAGAATGATCTACACTAGCGTTTGTATTTCCATCGCCAGCATCATTAGCAGTTCCACCTTTAGCAATCTCTTCAGCATCCTCTTCTGACATACCTTTTTTAATAGCTAACGAAGTGTCACCAGTGGTCTGGGTATAAGATTGTAGGAACAACAATGTCTTGCTGAAACCAGAAGCACTATCCGGCTTAACTGCATTGTATGCTATAAGTATACTCTTACTAGACACAGAACCAACCATAAGATATACACTTGTAACAATAAAGATAAGCACTATTACAGTACTAAAGATTTTCCATAACTTATTTCCTTTCATAGTGCCTCCTATAAACCACCTGTAAAGTAATACTTGTAAAACACATAACGTAAGCAATGTGTAGCAGTATAATTTCCTTTATTAGTTCTTCCAGGTCCTCCAGAATAATTAGAGAAATCAACTCCACATAAAGCTTCAACTTGTGGTAAGTATTTACCAATGTTTATATCATCTAACGATATAGACTTGCTATAAGCTTTTTCTTTAGTATCAAGATATACTTGATAACCAACTTGATTGAATGCATCTTGCACATCCTGCCTGTTTATAACATTTATAAGTTGCTTACCAAAATCATAAGAGATTAAGCCACCACCTTGATGACCTAAAGATAAGCATGCATAAACAGTTAAATCACTTATAGGTGTAATCCCACAATTTATCCAAGATGAACCGCACTTCTGTAATGAACCAGAATAAGCCCATACTGGATTAACACGGTTATCCAAATCCCACTTATCCCAATCTGATGATGTTGTTTGATAAGGACCAACACCAAGACCTGTCATAGCAGATGTAGACCTATCACCACCTGATGGATATTGTAATAGATTATTAGGCATGTGATAAGCCTTACCATCTGTATTTGTATTGTAATTCTTTTTGGTATTTGTTATATACCAAGAGCTATCAACCTGCTCAAGATTCTTACTAAGAGTTACCCAATCAATTTCTTCTACATATGTATCAGGACTAAAATCCATGACAGTTGTAAGACTAACACCAGTACTAGACCGACCAGCCTCACCCCATGTAGTAGCTAATGCCATACACGGATTTATTGTTTCTTTTGCCATGTTGAACATAGGTGTATCATGAGCACCATATATTGAAATTAAAGTTTGTGAATTTACAGAGGACAATGAATAATAAATATTCTCATCTACTGTGGACATATAGTCACCAAATACATCATCTATAGAAACCACTGACCTTGTTGTTAACGTAACTGGCTGTACACTAGAGCCTTGGTCTGCATATACTGTAATAACTTCTGGCTTAATACAAGCGATTATAGCTAAAGCTAAACAACTAACCAAACTTAACAACTTATTCAACTCTTTCATAATAGAACCTCTATTCTGTAAAATACTTATAAATATCATAGGCATAACATAATCGTTTATACCCTGTACCAGACTGTGTAGCAACCTTATAAGAACCATTAATTTTAGACCATTGACTCTCACAGCCACTATATGTCTCATACTTCATTGCAACTCGTCCTGTAGCATCTTCAATAGATGTAGGACTGTAGATATCATTGAATACACCAAACGCTTTACATTCTTCTAATAACATACAACATTCTGCTATTATACGAACCTTATCCCAATCATCAGGATATAACTTATAAGCAAGCTCATAATATTCCAATAAGGAATTCTGTCTTGCACTACAAGTCCATTGTGCACATCCGTATCCAACTTTACCAGAACCTAATAATGTTCTAGCTTGTTCAATATTACTTATGTATAGACCAGTTCCTTGCTGTTCTGCAAATTCCCCTTCTTCATAAATATTGCCAAGCAACCCTGCAGCATTAGTCTCAGGTATACCTTGTTGCTCAACTAAGAAGTTCCAAAGAACTCTTAATGTGTTAATCTTATTTTCGTCATCCCACATTGGAGAATTATCATTTGTATAGAATAGTTCAAGTAATGTATCAGCATCTACAGATATAGTATCTGTAACAATATGTACGCCACTATTTGTCTTCATAGATATTCCATCTATACTTACCATAGGATTGGCTAACATACTTCTTTCTAGATCATTACATTCTATAGTAGCAATGTTAACATCACGTGTGGCTTGTACTTTCATCTCATCCATAATAACACTTGCCTGCATAATACTATACTCAGGTATTAGTGTATCATGTACATCCTCCTCAGTAGCTAATACTTTATCTTGTTGAGCCTTTATGGACATATGTGCTATGTTAACTATATTTAAAATTAACACTGCAACGCATGTGTACATTACTGCTCTAATCATATTTATTCTCTTCATTTTATATCCTCCTAGTTATATTCAAAGTTATCAATTAAATCCTGTGTAAGAATACAGTTATAAAGTTCTATAACTTCAATAGGATTTCTCTCTACACTGATACAACAATATCTTGTATCGTCAAATACAAGATGCACAGTTATGTAATCCTCAGATATAACATTGTAAACATCAAATACCTGATAGGATGCATAACCATGTCTTTCACAGATAGAGGAAGCATAATCAATAACAGCTTCCTCTAATCCTACTCCAACGTCTCCAAGACCACTTAAATCAGATATCGTTTCTACAATGATAAGTTCAACCATATCTGAGGTTATTGCTGGGACAACAACCTCATCATGATTATTCTCCATCTTAGATACCTTGATAGTTTCTTTCTTTACAGGCTTGTCCAAAGCACTGACTTCTACAGGTTCATCTGCTACATAGAATAAACCACACATAAACAAAATTAAAGTTACAACTGAAAGTCCTTTTACAATCTTCATCTCTTTATCTCCTTATTCTTTAATTTATTTAAAATGTATACTTGTTTTGTAGTACTTAATCCCACTCTATGGTAGACACTGATTCTGGTGTATAACGTATATAAATTGTATCACCATTTATTACTACTAAATATACATCAAATGGTTCTGTATCATAACCACTATCGTACATTCTTAATTCAGTTAATGTTTTAATATCATAGCCTGATTCTACCAGAAACTCACGAATTCTATCAGTTATATCAGATTGTTTATCAACCTGATTCTCAAACTGTGACTCATACTCCTCCATTGCATCTTCGTAAATATCCCTATCATCAGTATTGTAATCATCATAAGACTTATTCACTCTACTGAAAGCGATTGACCCAATAACTAACACTAAAATCAAGATACCAAGTATTCCTATCACAATCTTTTTATTCATATCTATACCTCCATCATTTATGATATGTAGCGTATATATTACGTGCAGCAGTAACACGCTTATCAAAATGTTGATAAGCACTGTTTGCATTAGCAAAAGACCTATTTGTATCTGTTGTGACACAACCTTCAAAATATTTACAGAATAAAAATGTACATAACCCTACTTTATCAGAACTTGATGTTACAGTACTATCTTTACCAGAGAAGAATGTATAAGGATCATTCATATTTGAAGCAGTACATTTGGTCGAACCTGGTCCAGCATTATGTTCTGTCTCATACATAACAAAATCACACTGTCCTTCAACAGTATCATACGTACTAGGGAACTGTGCAATCATTGTTGCTTTTCTACCATTCTTATCCCACTGACATAGTCCATAATATCCAGAACCACTTTCTATTTTAGGATTAAACGATCCACCAGTCTCTACCCACATATTACCCATTATACCAGCAATGGCTTCATCACAGTAACCTTTGCCTTTGAAGTAATTCCAAATATAATCCATAGCATCATTCGTAGTTACAATAGTACCTGATGGTGTAGCACTACCATTACCAGTATTAGACGAGTCTGGACTATTACCAGTACTAGCAGCTTCATCTGCTGCTTCTTCCGCTTGTTCCTGTTGCTCTTCACTTTTGTAACCGAATGTTATTTTCTTAGTACCATCTGCTTCAACAGTAACATAAAACAACTTTTTATCAAATGCATATTTCGAATCATTTGTTTTAGCTGTAAGACTCGTATACTGTTTAATGAGTTCATCCATATAGGTATTAGCAGATGATATAAGATAAACAACTAAGATAATGAACACACCCAAGATTAAAGCACATATTCCTGGGTGTTTTAATATAAATGGTATTTTCATAGGTTTACCATCTTTTGTACCATTTATCTTATTTACCCTCTTATCGTGCTGCTTCTTAGCAAACTGTTCAAACTTATTATAAACAGGAACCTGCTCAGTAATAATCTCTTGACCACCACTAGCTGTTGTCCTATATGTAACTTTTTCCTTATACTTCATACCATACATCCTTATGAGATGCACTAGATATCCATTGTAATATTTACCTGTGCACTTCCATGTCTGTTAGGAAGATTATCTGAAAGATATCTAAATGCAAATAATTTATTACCAGCCATCAAGCATTTGACATAAAGAACTATGTCTTCAATCCTACCTACTTTCACCCAACCCTCTAAGTCAAGCAAAGTCTCTGTAGCTTCTCTTGTGTTGACCTTCCTAAGCTTTTCAATCTCAGTACTATACTCATCAGGTAGAGGCATAAAGCCATCTGGAACTTTATAAGCTTTTCTAACAGATTCCATAATCAATCCAGCAATCCTTTCATTGCATGGGAAGAACATTTTATCCTGACTGTTTGCAATGGTTAATACACCGTTATCATAACTCATAAACCCAACATTCATACTTCCGTCTCCAATCATTTTGTCTCAATCCTTATCAATTATTTAATCCCGACACTCCAGACGCTTGAGAAGTACATCAATAGCATCTGCATCATTTTCGTCTGGATTAACAAATGTCCTATCACCATACATAGACAAATCCACAACATCTTCATTGTACGCTCTACGAATAAAGCTGTTTGCTTCTTCAATGCTATCTAAGACTACAAAGTATCTATCTTCACGATCTTCGAATGCAAGAACAGAAGTAAACTGCCATTCTTTAATACAATTGTTAGAATACGTATGATAAGCTGCAATGTTATTGTCAACATAAATAGAACTTGTGTCACATACGACTAATGAATTATCTCTTACGTCTGTAGTTAATACTCTCACTATCTCAATCTCCTTTACTTAATTATATTTGCCTATATCCCTGCATTGCCTTATCAAATTGTGATACATAGCATCCAACCCTCTATCCTCTTACTTCTCTTTTACCTTAGGTACACAAGTCGTATGTATTCTCTTGTCTTGTATCTTGTTTACTTTATCTATATTCTGTATATACATCTTAATCCTCTTCACAGCACCATATCAATATTAACCTGAATACTACCATGTTTATTAGGCAATACATCTTGCAAATACCTAAAGGTACATAATGATTTAGTATTACTTGATAATGGCTCAGGCCATACACCCACATAAACAGATATATCCTCTACTTCACCAACACGTATATAACCTTCTCTAAGGAGAAGTTGTTCTGCTGAATTCCTATCATTCTTACTACTTAATCTCTCTACAGTTTCATCAACATTCAAACTTAATGGATTATGTTTTGCTTTCTTTAACGCTTCCATAATCTTACTTGCGAATTGATTATCACATTTAAACCACATCTTATCGTTATTATTCTGTATTACAATATTCTGTCCATCATGAAACATTAAACCCATAACATCAATCTCCTTTATTTAATTATGCTTATTCGTATGTCTACCTTGTTCAATTAAATTATTACTTTAGTATAATGTATTTAGAATAGATGGTTGAATAACAATCTATTCTATAGGGAGTACACTCCCTATGAACCAGCCATAGTGTTCTTCTCTTTGACCGGTGTATTTACTTTGTACTTTCTAGGTTTACCATCAGGACCGTTTTCAATCTCAACCTGTATAATAGGATAAAGATGTTTATTCTGCATATTGTTAATAAACACAAAACAGTTCTTAAACCTAGAACTACTTCCAGGCACTTTGATATGGTCTTCAAGATATTGTAAACCAAACTGCTCAATAACAGTCTTACGTGCATCAGTAGTTAACTCACCAATGAATAAACCTCTAGTGTTTTCGATAAGTGGTTTAGATAATACATTGTTCTGTAAAGCCTGTACTGAGTTACCTAACAGTAAAGTATCCTGATTTTGTGAACGACGTAATGTATACTCCTGTACATACATCTTCATAATCTCATCAGATACAACCTGAGACTCCTCAAGCACCTTAAAGGTTCTCCTACCCTCAGCATACTTACGAGTAGTAAAGTCACCATTCAACTTTGACATATAAAGAAACTTAAGTCTGAATAAGTCTTCATCCACATCTGATGCAGATGTATCACCTAAGATACCAAAGTCAAATGCAATAGTGTCACTTGATAAAATCTTAGCATAATCAAACTCACGTTTGAATATATAAGACTTCGAACCAGTAGCAGACATATACATTCTCATCGTTCCAATAACAGTCTTATGAATGTTATACTGAGCCATCTTTTGTGGAGTGAGATATCTCTCGAACCGCTCAAACACCTCATAAGGGTTAAGCTCTTCAGTTCTACTCCATGAGTTCATGTTTGTTGGAATAGCACCAATTGTTATATAGAGTGTATCCAAAAACTCATCAAGAAGCTCCTCTAACTCCAGCAAAACCTCTCTATCTCTAACACCAGATAAAATAATCATCTGCTGTTTAGAGAAAGCTACTCTCGATTTGAAATAGGCTTCAGCATGCTCCTGGTCAGTATCTTCCTTATGCATAATGAAACTGTTTATGTACTCAGTAGACATAGGACGCAATGACACTGTATAACCATTTGTAGCTTCAATGAAGTTAGTATACTCGTTTCCCTTAATATCCATAAATACACAAGCAGAACCGTTCTCATAAGCAGACTGTGCAAGGTTGAGAGCAAGTATAGTTTTACCTACACCAGACGGTGCAACAGCATACATATTTCTTGCAACTGTAATAGAGCTGAAATCGATGTAATAAGGCGAGCCATTAAGAACATTTTGTCCTACATAGTAACCTTTCTTATCGTTATAGGAACCACAGTTAGGAACAATCTGAGATAACACTACATTACTTGTCATAACAGGAACTGTACCTTTCAAGTCATAATTCCGTCCACCAAATAATGAGATATATTCCAAATCATTTCTGATAGTTCCATGTGCCGGCATGTAAGTACAACCCATAGAGCCTAATGCATCATAGATAATCTTCTCTGCATTATTAAGAGTCTGAATATCCTTAGCACGTATAGTAAGATACATTCTTGTATTCTTTAACTGCTTGCCAGTCTCAGCCACACGCACAGTATATAGACATCTTGCTGAACGCTCTCTCATTCTCTTACTTGTAATATCAGATTCAAGGTTAGTCTCCCATGCTCTTATACGAGATTGAAGACCAGAGTTCTTAGAGTCATAATCGTAATTACTATTCTTAAATGTAACATCAAGGATAGCACGATTACCCCTATCTCGCAACATGCTGTTTAAGACTGACATAAGAGTCACAGGCGTAGATGTACCAAGCTCATAGATATGAATAATTGTAGACATATAAAGCTTGGTAATATACATGTTATTAGAGATAAGGATTCTATCTCCAATGTTATCAGGTATCTTACCTCTATCTTTCATTGTAAGACTGACGAGATAAGATATCCACATCTTAACCCACATAAACCTTTCAGGCTTATATTTACCCTCATTATACTTCTCTGTAGACCGTTTTACAGCAGTACGAATATTCTTCTGAGTTTTCTCCTCATCAACTTCACCGTATTCATTATAGGCAAGTTCAACATTTGTAGAAGTGTCCTCAATCTCCTGCTTACTTTTCTTTTTCTTAGATTCCTGTTTTATGCTATCTCTTAACGACATACATAAACCTCCTGTTACTTAATCTAGCCCATAGACATATCATCCTCTTCTTCTGCTTCTTTCCACCAATAATCCACAACTTCGTGTGGTACTAAGTAGTGGTCAGCACATTCATAGAGGTCTGACACCTTATGCTTCTCCTGATAGGTTTGTAAGGCTTCAATCAAGAAACCTTCATCTCTATTCTCATCTTGCCAAACCATACAGTCAATAATAGCACGTTCTGGCGTAGGTATATATAGTCTAGGTTCAATCTCCTTTAAACCATAATCATCATGCATATGGTAATACTCAAATATGATATTATCTAGTGGCACACCATTCATATTCTTTACTGGTGTATATACAGCATAACCTAGATACCCAGCGACTAGACCATTTCCAGCTAGTGCTGAGTGCCCAACAAGCAGTGTATCTGTTTTTCTGTTTTTTACAAAATCCTTAAACATTACAATCACTCCTGTTTGTAAACTCTTTCTACATGACTCCAAACAACATCATTGTTATAGTTGTTCATGAAATCACGTAACCGATAGATAATTACATCGAATGCAGGTTTGGTGATACCCACACCATCTCTTGTCTCAACCTTAAGGACACCGTAAGCCTTAGCATACTCTGATAACACTTCTTCCCTGAATGGGTCTCTGTCCCATTCAATAGTACCACGCATATCTACGTACTTTCTAAGGACAGACATTTTTACATCAAAGTTATTTGTAAGGATATAGAAATCATACAAATCTTTAGTTCGTCTAAATCTCTTCCTTGAATAGATAGCAGATATCTTATCAGATAACATTCTTTCTATTTCGAACCGGTTATTATCAAATCCGAAACAACCCCACTTTTGTACACCCCAAGATAAATCATGCCAGCCAATATCAATCTTTATCTGACTTGTCCCATCAACTGGTGACATCTTTATTCCACCAGAGGACGTAGGAGCTATTGTAGGCTTAATCTCATAATCAGTAATAATACCTTTATCAACGAATATCTTTCCTAACTCATCAAGCACTGGAATAATATCTTTATACTGACCCTCAGTAGATACAGAGAAGTCAATATCCTCTGTTAATCTTGCTTCATCAGGTATAAGCTTTGTAAGGACATAACCACCTTTAAATACAGACATTTTTAAATCAATTCTTTCGCATAAGAATATCATTATATAATCCAGTAATTCAATACGTGTTGAATCCTTTGAAATATCAATACTGTCAGAAGATACTTTAATATTAACTTCCTCTTCTTTACCTATACCAGCTTTCTTTGCTGCACCTAATAACGCATTTAAATTAGCCATATTACAATATCTCCTTTCATATAAGCTTAATTCATTTTCTTTCATTTATATATGTTTGTTTAACACATCTGGTTTCAGATGTGAATATTTTCTTAGTTAATTGTATGGGTAGCTCTCACTACCCATACACCCTACTTTCTTTCAAGTAAGCCAACAATATTCTTAACTATACTCATAGAAGAGTATTCACTTATTCTTGCTGATGTATCCATCTTATCAAAGTCCTTTATATACTTGATAAATTGAGTAGTGTTCTCATAAGAGATGACACGACCCATAGGTATACCAGCTGGAACATCTTTCAAATCAGATACTGTATATAACATCTCAACATTTGGTCCAACAACATGTGGAACTGAATATCCACCTCTATCAAGTATAATAAGGATAGAGATGTTTGAGGAGTTCTTGAGAACATCCTGCATAATACTGGGCTGCATACCCAACATAAGAATATCACCTTTAAGAACATCACGCTCAATAAGATTATGATGTGGTACAAGATTAGGATAAAGAGGAATCTTACCCTCGGCATAATATCCCTCAATTACCAAGATACGTGTAGGCATAGCATACAGTGTCTTCATAATCTCTTTAAGGTAATATACCAATGTATCAGTATACTGAACTCTAGATATCTCCTTGATATAAAGGATTTTATCATAAGAGTTCTTATCAACCTGAAACAACTTATTCTTGTCAACTCCAGCATTATACTGATAATTGATACGAGAAATAAGAGCATGGAACTTAGACTGATAAGAAAGCTTATTTGCACTCTCTAACTGGATAGTGTAATCTTTCTCTGCAATCTCAGTCTGCAGTCCCTCAACGACAGACTGCAATCTTGATACCTGATTAGAATAAGCCAACATTTGTTTGAAGTCAGCATTGTTCCTTGCAATCAGATATTTAAGCGTATCCATAAACTCTTTCTCATGAGCACCCTGTAACATAATAATCTCACTAAGATTACGACACTCAGCAATCTTAGTAATCATAGCATCTCTCGTTAGAACCTTATCTTTAATATCCAGCTCTACAACAAGGTTACAGTTAATTCTCCTTGCATTCTCGATATACTCCATAAGACCTGTAGGAGTGAAATACTCATGTGCAAAATCCTGACGAATAACTACTTTATTAGAGGCTGTATTGTTTACAACAATCTTATCTAATTCAGACTTGGTATGAATAAACTGATAGCTATCAACCTTGTCTTTCATTTCCTCTACTAATGATGCTAAATACATCATAGACGATTTCCTCCCCTCTAAGGTTTATTCCATCCGCTTCTACAACTTCAGCACACAAATTGTTCTTCTCAAGAAGTATGCGAACAATCTCTGTCATCTCAGTTGATGTAATATTTACATTAGTCTTCTTGTTAGTTCTTACACCAACCATAGTAACCTTTGTTTCATCAACGTCATATACTAAAGAATTACAACATTCGATCACATCAGGCACTGTATCAGCACAAACTATATTATAATAAGAACCATATGGTGTCTGTGTGAAGTCACACTCTTTGATAAAGAAATCTACGTAGCCTGTAAGATTACTTATAAGGATGTCGAACACAAAATCGTAACTATACATGATTCTGTTCTTACACCCCATAACAATAAGCTTTGCCGAACTTCCTTTTATATCCTGAATAATCTTCGTAGGATTTACATTGAACTCTTCAATATCAATGAACTCAAACTCAACAGAAGATTTAAGAACCATATCAGTAAGCCTGTGATATTGAACGTCACTCTCAACAATAAGAGTCTTTCCACTTAAAGCTAAGTATTGAGCTTCGATGAAAGTGAACAGTGTTCTTTCCATAGACTGCTTACCAACTACATAATACGTATTTGATAAGATATCAATTGTAGGTACTTGCACAATAGGTTCTTCAATATCAGGAATCTCAGCAAGCTTATCCTCGTCAGTTTCATACTTATCGCTATCACTTTCATACTTCTTAATATTCTGAGCTACAGCATATTCAGAAGCACGCATACGATAAAGTATTACCTCTGTCTCAGCTTCATCTGCTATTCTTCCAGCACCAGAAACAATGTCAGAAATAAACCTTGAAGATAAATCACCCTGATAGAAGATAATACTCTTGTCATCTACATCCTCTAAGAATGAAGATACAGCATCTTTACTTGTACTCTCTCCAATAAGATAAATACAAGAACCAGTAAGTTTGAGGAACGGTGCTGATAAGACATCCAGCAATCGTGCCATGTTGCTGGATGTAAACGGTAACTCATTCTCAGAGATAACAATCGAACCTAACACAATAGGAGTTGTATTGATGTAATTCTCAAACTCCAGAAAGTTAGGAAATATGCTAATATCATAAACTGGTGTGATACTCTTAATAGAGTCGTCAATATTACCAGCTACAATAAACATTCTTTCTTTTGAAATCATGACTGTCTCCTTTCTTCAATACCAGATGTTTCAGGCTCAGGAATAAGTTCTTCTGGTACATTATTATCATACCAAAGCACCTTAGATGCATAATACTCATCATTGTCATATTTCTGAATAAGCATCTTATTAAGGTCTGCATACCCGCAAATATCTCTATTGAAGTTATCAAGCACATTCTCATAGCCACATATAGAAACCTCATTAAAGAGATTTAATGCAATCTCAGAAGATACAAGTTCTTCCAAGTGCGCACGTAACTTCTTCCAGTTATATTTAGGACATGTTACTAGGAATATGATTTTATACAATCCAGAATGTGTTCTTGCCCATTCATCCTGATAAGCATAGAAACTTATCCTCTCCTGAATAATAACATTATCAGTATATCTTTTAAGATTAGGTAGACTGTCTTCACATAATAATTCATCAACCGTATTGTGAAAAACCATATCCCATTGCCAGCCGCCATTGTCCAGCTCGTTCATAAAGTTTTCCATATCAACAGACAACTTATCATCTGTAAGGTACTCTCTTAAATACCCTTCAACAATCAAACCCACTCTACCATTATCAAATTCAATAAGACCATCTTCTGTTACATAGTTAACATGTAACAGTTCATCAGCAGATTTATATTCATCATTCTTCTGCTGTTCATAGAATCTAAGCTTCTCTTTTTCTTTACCAAGAATTATCAAAGCCATACGTCCTGTAAACAGAACATCAAACACACATACCCACCAAAACTTAATGAAAGTTCCTTGTAACATAAACAGCCAAAATAGTAATGGGAAAGCTGCACATCCAATCATAAGTACAATAGGTAATACTCTACCCTCATACTCACCAAACACACTGTCAATATTTAACAATGTATTTATATTATCCTTGCCTTTAAATCTTCGCATACATAATCACCTTTCTTATATAAAGGTGGCACTGTATTCCAAGTGCCACCTAAACATATTATGCTGGACTATAAGTACCTCTTTCTTCACGCTCTTCGTCACGCTCCATCATTTCATCTACTGAGTTAGAATCATAATTACCTGACTGATATCTACGTGAAGTTTTTGAGTCTCCATAAGAAGAACTTATCATAGACATAACCTTGTCAGCGACAACATTCTGTACATGAAGCATTTCAGACGTAATAGCTGCACCAACATCCTTCCAATGATAAAAACCATTGTTTCTCCAGTCTTTTACTTGAATCGCGCAAATACACGTTAATCCAAATACATAAAGTACCTGAACTAATATAGCCAAGCTTAACCCTGCTACTGTACCTAATCCAGTCTCAGAAACCAGCATAGATGCCTTAAGCATAAACGAGTAAGCATAGTTACACAAGACAAGACAAGCACATGAAATGAGATATCCCTCAATACATCTACTCTCTCTCCTTAATAGTGTTTTACGCAACAACACATTAAGTATCAGTAAGCATAATACAACGAATATTGCAATAAGCTTAAGCCAACTTGTAAGCCAAAGAACTACAAAGTATATCGCTGATAAGATAACACCAATAGTCCCAGATTCCTCATAGGTAAATCTTGAGAACCCATAAGAGAAGTATTTATATACAGAGCCTTTATCAGCAACTAAGAACCTTGCTAAGTCCCTAGTATCAATGTTCATAATCTCAATAGAGTTTGTTGTATGTACATTGAATTGCTTATTAAACTCAATAGCTAACTGCATAGCAAATGTTTTTATAAATACTTCATCCGGAACCTTTCCAAGCACTTCTCTGTTCTGCGCAATGTAGTCACGTGCATAGGTATACACAGCATTTATTCTGTCCTGTGTTAACTGATCCTTTGTGCTTCCTGTAGGATACCATCTTGACAGTTTCATCCTATCTTTCTGAGCAGTAGAGAAATAGCCCTCAGTATAAGAAGTCATATGGTTGCCTGTATCAAGAACCTCATTCAGCCCTAAGATATCATAACCCTCATCTAAGAATTCACTAGATGTAATGTAAGGAGATATGATATCATAAGTCATAATATGACCATTAGAACCAACACTCCAAGAGTAAGCAGTTATATCATTTGACTGATTATACTCGTCAATGTTAGCAACCAATTTATCAAGTATTACATAGTAAGGCATACAGAAAGATACTACACTATCCTTATCTCCAGCAGTACCAACATTACCACCATTAGAATAAGCTATATTAGCTATTCTGTTTTGACTAGGATAATATACAACACTTGTAGAGTCAAATATATCCTTGACGTTCATATAAAGTCCGTCACCCTTAATCTGAACATTCTCCTGCATAGCCATAGCATTATCTGTTAACTGACTTTTATACAACTCAGAAACAGTCTTATATGTATTGTTGAATAATACTTCTCCAATAACATCCCACCAATTAACTGCTATGTCATCTAGCTTAACATAGAGCTCAGTATTTGTCTCTGGTGTAGTGATGCTCGTAATACCAATCTCAGCACCATCATAATCCTTAACATAATTAAGCATCATGATATAACCTGACTCATCCGCCAACAAATCCTTATTAGCCCTGTAGTACGACCATGACATAATGTTTGGAACGAACACAATAGCAACAATTGTAAGCAGACATGTAACAACAAACTTTCCAAGACTCTTAATTCCAAGATGATTCTTTACTGCATCCAGATACAACGATACAACGAAACCAATTAGGAGCACAGCAAACATTATCTTAAATATATAAAGAGCAACGTACTCAATGCCGGTAATAAAAGCTGGGTTAGGAATTGTAACCATACTGTTTCCACCAGTGTGACTTCCATTGGTTCCAGAAATAAGAGCATTTGTTAACTCCTCTAACTTGTATGCCATATAAACACCAAATTTAGAGATATCAGCATTTCCGGATAACCCTTCATATTCATAGTCAATATATTCAATAGGTGCACCACGTAGAGTTTCAACTACCATATTAACTAAAGTCTTAGAGTAGATTTCACCAGACTTAGCTTTGTTAAAGTAAGCATCATTATAGAACAAATCTTTAACAACAGTAGAGTTCTTATTAAGGTTTTCCCACTGAACAATAGCAGAAGATGAACCGCCTGCAAGTGCTGACGTTCTAAGAACCAACTGTCCAGAACGGTCAACAATCATGTAACCACCAGCATTCTCACGATTTACTTCCTCTCCATACTTACCTACATTCGTAGAATCAGCTGCTGTGATTGTATAAGTCTTATATACCGGATTTCCATCGTCATCATAATGATCAACATATTGAACCTGCTGTTCAACAGAACCATCAGACTTATACTCGATACCTGTGAGCCATGTATAGACATCATCTGTAAACTCATCAATCTCAAGTCTATGTCCATTGTTATAATACTCAGACCAACCTACTGTATTAGGATTCCAGTTTGTACCACACAGTGTAGCATTAGCAGCTGCCGGTATAATAACCAATCCAGACTCTGTAACAATATTACCAAACAGGTCACAGAAAATAGGAGCATTCAAATCCAATGTAGAAGCTGAGTCATTCTTCATCTGGTCTTCCAGATTAGCTAACATGCAATAGTTGTACACACTTCGCCAATCTGATGAAGTAGTACCAGGTGTAGAACAAATTCCTTTACTAGACTTGAATACAGCATTATCCGTAGCGAGCGCACGTAAACACTCATTGTAAAGTTCAGCACTTCTGTACACAGCTGACACAACACCATATGATTGTTTTACTGAATATTCATACTCGTCAAATACATTATTCTCTCCTATAAGATCGTTTTCTGATAACACATAAACATCAGCTATACTCGACGTTAAAGTAGGTGTTCCACCAAGCTTTGTAACAGTATTTGCTAACGTACTTGAATAGTAAGCGTTAGGACCAGTTTTTAGAATCTGTTCAGGACTAAGATTAAATAAATCTCCGACCCAGTTCTTCATAGATTCCCATGCATTATCTGTATTAGTCTCAGACCCATTTCTTACAGAACTATAATCCAACTTCCCTATAACAGAGTTAATATCCTTTGCGTTGTAGAAGTTATCATCAACGGTTAGAATAATATCCCTATCATAGTTTAACAAGTCATTCAGAGTAGCAACACGCGTTCCAGACACCTCACCAGATACTTTGTTATTTACGATAGCAGAGTTATCTGTGTTAATATATAATGCCTTTCTATAGAATGCAAACTTATAATAGAAGTCTGAAATAAAGTTAGGATCATTCAAGTAAGCAATAGAGTTAGCATCATAAAGGTTTGTCTCCATAGGAACATAGAGTGCAGATATAGCAAATCCTTTACACCACTGGTCAGACATCTTCTTATCCTTAAGATTGAAGAATACGCCAAGTGGCTCATCAGCAGTAGTCTTACCCTCTTCAGCCTTAGAATAGATTTCTGGATTAGAACGTAATGCATCAAAGAAATCTTTATTATCCTCATAGATACCAAGATACTGTTCAATAGCTTCCGTCCATCCACCATTTTTAGCAGAATCCAATACACCTAAGAACTCACACATATCATGGAGTTCAATTATAGAACGTAACATATTCTTAGATACATCGTCACCACTGAACTGAACTTTTGTTCCATCTAATGATTTTACACCGTCACCAGCTACCCATGAAAATGAAACCGTTGTAGCATAATCTGATCCTGTGTCTGTTACTTTATAATTACCAGACTTAAAGAACTCACGTAACGCTTCTGGATCATAATTAAGCTCTTCTCCACCATCACTAAATGCTGCTACATCGAATGCATAAGATACATTATATAAGTATGACGCAAATGCTTCAAACCCATTCTCTGTGCTTAATAGAACAGTAAAGTAATTAGAACCATCACCAAATAACCCGATATCACCTATAATATCCTGAGGATAATAATCAGTGTTAATATTACTCTGTGTGTAGTCCTTGGTAATGAATCCAGCTAACGTAGCATCATATAACGAGTATATATCACCAGATTGACTATCACCATACAATGCTGTACCAACAATATACTGACACAGTGTATTAGCATTTCTAGCAATATTGTATACACTGTAAGTATCGACAAGTGATTTATCTTTATTAGATATAACATTCTTGATGTCATCAATAAGTGTAGTATGCCCATCCTGTACGAATGCTTCAGCAGTACTAGAATCATAAGAACCTGAAACACCAGCATTATAAATACAAGATATTACACCAGACTTCTTTGAAAAATCTCTAGAGTCAATAACATTCTTATATGTTATTGCTAAAATACTCTTTTGATAATCTGTAAGTTTATTCCATAAACTTTTAATTGTCATAGAATCTGGATAAGCTTCAGTAAGTCTGCTTGGTAAATCATCTTTGAACAATGAATCTACATATATAATATTTCCATTATACTTATATGTATTTCCGATGATACTACTACTATTTCCTGCAATTCCTTGAATACTTAATCCGAGAATAGCAGACATGGCTTCATAATCAGATGTAGCATTAAGTTCTTTTGTATTCTCGTCATAGAACTCTTGAGCTCCTTCCATTGACCACTTTTCAGCCTGATCAACCATTTCTTCTAGCACTGTATTCAAAAAATTCTTTAATATACAATCTGGCATTGTTCCTATAAAAGTTTCCAAATTACTCTGAAACTCAGTAACATTTCCCGCACCTACTTTACAAATTTCATTAACTATCTCAGTGAATATGCTTAACTTAACATCTAACCTATTATACCCTGTAATACCTGGATCATCAACGTCACATTCAAATACACTATCACTGGCACCAAAATTAATAAAATCTAAGTTATCTGGTTTAATCGCTGTGTACATTAATGAACCATATCCAGTCTCGTAAGTTGATGAATTACCATTCTTATCAGCAGCATTTTTATTTGGCAATCCACACTGTGAACTTACTGCCACTTTTCCACCACCATAAAGTAGATCATAATAAGTTACGGTACCGAAATCATATAAATGTATATTAGATTCTGTTTCATGAACGACATTGTTTGTATCTGTCTGTTTTTCTGTTACAATAAATGATCCTTTTGTCTTTACACCTATAACAGTGTATCCCTTATTAGAATATGGTTCTACTAATTGGGCTGCGAGGTCTCCTTCATCTTTACTTATTTCGGAAAAAATCTTATCAAATCTCCCATACATTGATTTATTATCTTCTGCAGATAACTTTTTGAAATCATTTACTATAGCATCTTTGTCATAACATGTAGAAGCTATATACTCTAAATCAGAGCCTTGTAACATGTAGTTAACGTTCACTGAATAATAAGCATTATCTCTTGTTAAATTAGAATATCCTACATCATATAATCCATTCAAAACGTACAATCCTATGGTATCTGTCCCGACTGTATTAATATTTACTGTACACACAACTGTATATAAATTGCAGTTAGTCTTATCTATACCGATAGCTACGAGATAAGAATCTGTTGACTTATCTTGTAAGTTACAATTTACGAAATAAGATGTTACTGCGATATTTTCAAAATTAATACCTACATTAGTAAACATTTCTGTTATATTTGAAACATCACAAAAATTTGATAAATATTTTTCACATATAATATTATCAACATTATAAAGTTCTTGCGCATCTTTCTGATCACCAACAGTAAGAGTCTGTATGTTTCTAGATGGTGATTTCATATTTCTGTTATATACTAATCCAGCATACACTAAATCTGTTGTGTCACCATTGAATAAATCTTTATCTACATCTTCAGCTGTAACAGATACAGCTGCCTGCACCTCAATTGTTGGCATTAATGGTAATATGAATGTACACAACATAATAACACTCATAATCCTGCACATAATACTCTTTAACTTTTTCATATTCATTACCTCTCTATTGTAAATATTTATATAGTTACAATATTATGGGGATGGTTTGACCCATCCCCAAATTCACTTTACTTTACACATACTTATTCAGCTTTACCAGATATGGTAGACTGTTTAAGAGTTTCCGTACTAAGCGTAGATACACCAGCCGTAGTAGCAACTCCGTTAGCATCAAGATCTGCCCAAGTACTCAACAGATAAGAAACAGAGTTTGCACCTCTAACAAGTCTGAACTCTGTAACACGTACAGTAGTTGTAGACTTACCATCAGAACCAGCTACAGTTTTAGACCAATCTCCTACGAGGCTTACCTTAAGATAAGCACAACTATTCAGAGCAGTCGTAAGTCTTTCTCTATCAGAAGAACTGAAAGATAACAGAGGCTGTGCACCAGATGTATTCTGAACAGATGCAGTCTGTAAAGTAGCATTGAACGTTTCAGTAACAGTTGTATCATTAGATACAGCAGACACAGTTACAACTCTACCAAGTGTACCCTTAACATCTGTTGTCTGGTCACCAACAGTGATACCCTGAATAGGTAATGTAAACGCTCCAGAAGAAACTGTAGGAACATTTCCAATACCACCACAGATAATAAGGTTAGCAGAACTGATATTAGCAACTGCAACAGGCGTAGCCGTAATAGACCATACCATATAGTCATCAGCTCCAAGCATAGTTGTATGCTGTCCAGTAAGAACAGAACTTGACTGAACCCAGAACTTATAGGAAAATGTACCATTCGTAGCCTGAGCCTGATAAACACCCTTTCCGATATCTTTGTAAGAACTAGATACCTGAGCAGGACTTGTCTGGATAGTAGCATTGATGGAGTACACATAACCCTCATTAGCACCAAGTACCGTCTTTATATTATCATTATCAAATGCAGATAACAACTTCTGCTCGATAATATAGGCAACGTTCTGTACGTTACTCTTATCCATATCATTGTACTTAGTAGCCATAGTAGATGTCATCTCACTAGCCATCTTGTTAATGTTCTGCTCCCAAGGATCCTGGCTTCCATCTGTCTGTAAGTTGTAAACAGTAAAGCTATCACTAACCTTAGATACAACCTGTACAGGGTCGATATTGTTAATAACTGCTGATAATGCATAAGTAGCACCGGAACCAATCCAGTTAGCAATCTTAGCCGGGTATCCGAAGAAGATAAGCATACCAATGAAAATCTGAGCTACCAGCAAAGGAATAGATTTCATAAAGTACTGTTTCTTATCAACAGGGACACCATCGTCAAAATCTGTAAGCTGTTTAATATTAGGAATCAATCCAAGTAAGAACACAAGGATACCACCTAACTTCTGAACGGCAGCATTACCTTTACCAGCAACCTGTTGGATTGCACCATCAACTCCAGAGACTGCCTGTGTCTTAACGTCATCTACTTTGTCCCAGAAACTCGGGTTAACAACATAGAGACCAGACATGGCATTCTTAAGGATCGAGAAGATAACAATACCAAAGCCTACAATAGAGATTACCCAACAGGAGAATGTACCGAGTTTTTCTACTATTCCATTGATAGAATAAAGATTACCCTCAGTCCATTCCTGACTGAATAAATCTTTGCTAGCATCTACACTAGCAGTTAAGAGCATGAAATTCATAGACCATTTCCTCCATTATAGAATGTTTGTTAATACTACATTTATTCTACAGACCTCTGAATCACCTCGTAATAGTACCATACCATTCCGCTCCCCACATAATCAATCTTATAACGTTTCCGTTTAAGAATAAAGCAAATGCTAGATACAGTAATAAACAAGGCACTAATACATTCCTCCAGTGCCATGTATGAACATCACGCGCACCAAATGTAAGTATCCTGATAGGATCTATTATCTTATCAAAGAGCATCTGTACAATCTTAATATCTCCAATGAAACTTAAACCAATTAAAACAGTCATAAGGATAATACCAATTAATGGTAATACCTGGAACGCAAAGATAATAAGGAATGACGCTCCATTATCAATCTTTGTAATCAATGAATTAGTCCCAAGACCATCTAACCAGTCTTCCAATGGATTTGTGAAATAGTCATCAATCTCTACTTTACCTACACCAGCTCCAGCTTCCTCTTGAATGTTCAAAGGATTTATAACGAGTACATCCCCTGAATCAGCTGACCTGAATACTCTGTAGGCTTCTACACCACCATCTAACGAGATAGGGTTATATGAAGTTGAAACAAAGTTGAACAACTTAGAAGTTGTTTGGGAATCCGATGTATTCAACTTAATTTGTGAAGAACCATAATACACTTTTGCTGCATCAGTTACATAATGAGTCATATCATTAACTGTCATCGTCTCTAATGCATTACCCCCAAATTTAGTATATATTCCAACAGGTGCAGGAATAAAATACTTAGGTGCATTATCAGCAGTCATATTGTCGGCACGCATGTATGTTGATGCTTCTGTACCTACTACAAACGGAAGTACATATGTAGTAGAACCGTCTGTCTCAAAGACATTACCTTTCTTTGCTATGTCAGGCACACCATCATAAATACTATCCCCACCACCAATAGTGATATAAGGTTTAGTTGAATTAGGTGATAGCACAACACCATAAGGTAAGTGTACACCCTCAACCTTATTAGTTCCATCAAACCCTTGTGATGTACCGTAATAGTTCAGGTTGTAATTTGTGATAATTGGGTTTGTTGTATTAGACTCATCTACTGCCAATGGTAGTATATATTTACCCTCAAGATAATCTTTAAGAGTAAACTCATCTACACTCGGAAGATTGTAAATATAACCAATACTGTCAACCCAGTAGATAGCACCTGGGTCTCTAGATGTCATCTCTACATTCTTCTCTCCATTAGTATCTTCTACATTCCAACCATAACAGTTAGAGATAGATAAGTCGGTAATATCAAACCTACGAATTACGTAATCCTCTGAGAAGTAATACTTACCTGTATACGTACATAAATCAGCAATAGCGTCATACGTCATATTTATGTACCACGGAGTATTCTCATCACCAGGTGCAAACCCATAAGTAGACTCGAGCTTAGACGCTAACCCTGATCCTGTTGACCAAGACCTAGCAGCCTCATCTACTTTATCCTTAACATCAGACCATCTTACATCTGCATCTAGTGGTGCTTCTGGTTTTCCTTTACTTCCGTCCTTATCTACATAACCATTCTCAAATGCTGTTCGTAAATAATATACAAACAACTCACCAACAGGCCCATCTTCATTGTCTTTAATAAAGCACATGTAGTTTGCAGTCGGCATAAAGGATGTAAGTTTAAGTCTAGAGATATTCGTAGTAGTGTCCCAATACGGTTGACCATCCTCCAACTCTACTGTGTCATACAATGTGTTCTTGATAAGCTGTACTGGATATCCTTGGTTTGTAGTTACAGGAGAACCTCCATCAATGTTAGGAGTTTCAGGATAATTGTAGCATCTAACACTTATTGTATTAAAGTAATCAGACGTAGCACCATTACTCTGTAAATCATAGATAACAGTATTACCAACTCCAAGGTGACTCTGAAACTCTTGAGTCTTTCCATCATCAATAGTAAACTGTGTAGCCACAACACCCATAACACAGCGATAGTCAAAGTACATCATATTATCCTGCTCGGAGTCAATATATACAAGAGTAGGCGCAGTTCCATCTGTAGCCATCATATCATACAATGTGTTTCCGATCTGTATAGTATGTTGAGTATCATTGACAATAACCTGACCCTCTTTTGTCATGAAGTAATAAGCACCATTACTTTGCATGTTAGGTTGTGCATAAGAACCAGTATTTACAATAAAACCTGACTTACACATATCTTCCCATGAGATAAGAATCTGCTGATTTCTATCCATGATTGTAGAGGTAGCGATAGAGGTATCAATACTAAGTCCTTCCTCTGTTGAACCAGTCGGACCCGAGTTTTTCAATTCATCACTCACCAGTACCTCATCTATTGCATTCTTACCAGCTTCATCATAACATCGTACTATATAAGATGTTCCTGTGTTTTTACCTGCTGTTACAGTAGCATTGTTAACACCCTTATTGAACAAGTCTGTAATAATTGCATCTTGAGCATCAGTAAATAAAGTATCATATGCACTCAGGATAATGTCTTTATACTCACTATTCTGCTTTGTATTATACTTAGCATTCCAAGCTAAAGATATCCTACAATCACTATCATTACTTCCAAATTCAGTAGAGGCTAAAAGATTTCCACTTTCTATACCTAACAAGAACTGTGTAACAAGAGGATTATACGGCAGGCCAACTTCTGTAGTATATACGTTCTTAGAATTCTTTATTTTTGTATGAGTAAAGTTACCTGTTCCAGTTCCATTTAAAGCTGTCCAATAACTACCATCTGCATCCGTATATGCTTTATTATCATCGTTTTCAATGTACCACCTTAGATTATCCTTTACTGTACTTCCCTTTAGAATCTTGTCTTTATCCATAGAATCTAGCAATGTTATTGAAGATTTATTTTCCATTGTAGCACCATACATAGTTAAGGCACATAATCTATTTAAAAGGATTCTATCTTGTGTACTAGCACAATATGTGGATACAGTAAAATCTGATGTTGGCTTACTCTTACCATCAGTAGTTGTGTTTGTTACATTAAACAGAGAACCACCATCATATTGTATTTTAGTTGATCCTGCTGTAGCTAATGAACTCAATCCACCAGTTTCTATAACATTTCCAGTACTATCATATTTAGTATCTGTATGCGAATCAACTCCACCATCTACAGTAACATTAGCACAATGATACGATACTGTATGCATTATCGGTGGAACTATACTTGAAGCCGTCTTCTTTGAAGAAGCATCTGGATCTCTGGCATACACTGTCATAGGAGTAGTATACTCATCAACCTTAGCAGATAAGTACTCCAATACAGTAGCATTTGATGCAGTAGCTTTACCTGTAGGCTTATCCTCACCTGCTCTGGCATAGTCTGTACATTTACGAGTAGCATACTCAACCTTTTTGTCAAATAATAAGTAGCTTCCACTATCAGTACTAACAGTTGCAGTATCCCCAGAAATAGAGTACTTAGAGTAATATCCACCACCTAAAGCACTACTTGGAATCTCAATGTATACTACAGTATTATTACTAACCTTAGCATTACCTTCAGTGTGCATAGCAACATAAGCATTACCTGTGTATGACTTCGGCAACGCTATATTATACCATTCACTTCCGTCAGATAACTTAACTGTATTTGCTGATGCGATGGCTTCAGTTACCCTCTTCGACGTATCAGTAGTCTTCTCTGAAAATACAAGAGGAGTACCAATATCACCAAGAGTCATCTCAGCTGTCTTACGAATAAGATAGTTATAAGATGTAGCAGCCTTATGGTCATACTCTGTATTTGAAGCAAACTCACCATTTGATATTTTCATATCATATACAGGATAATAGTAATCCTCTTTCATGACATCACTAAGATCAAGTACAATCTCAATCTTCTTGTAATCAGTTCTAGAGTCTGTGTCTTTAATTCTCGTACACATTGTCAATAACTGGTCACGAGTAATATAACCTGTATAGGTAATGTCATATAGTAAAGATTTCTGTCCCTCAGTAAACTCACTGAAATCCAGAATACCACGCGCTGCCATGTACGCCCATGCATCCGCGATATCTGTACCAAGCTGAATAGGGTAATGAGTTCCGTAAACCTGTAAGAGAGCTTTAAGCTCATCATCATTCATAACAGGTTCGCCATAAGCCTGCATCATAGAAGATGCCAACTTAAAGAACTCTGCAAACGTGATAGGTTCTCTCGCCGACTCAACATACTTGCTAGGAATGAATCCACCATTCAAAGCTTTCTGCCAATAAATGTAATTTACCTTAGCCTGAGAATTATTACTAAGTATTTTATCAACATCTCCAGATGCTGCACCAGACGTAGAAATATCCTTAGAAATAACATTCGCTCTTGTTAAGAACATATAGAAATCAAATCCAGCATATTTACCATTTGCATCTGGTATTGGATTAGACAATCCTTGATAAGCCGGAGATGTCTCAGGAGTAATACTTGAATCAGCCGACATGAAGCTCTGATAAGAAACCTGTTCCTGACCTAATGCTCTATACAAAGTAGTAACAGCATCGATCCATGTAATCTGGTCTTCAGGCATCATTTCCTGATAGTAGGTAGCAATACTGTTAGTAGCATTAGTAGAGTCATTTGCTGCAACATAAGACTGATTCTTTCCAGATAAACCGGATGCTGCATTCTGTGAACTTACACTCGCCAAATCCTTCTGAAGAATAAGTCCCTCTGATCTAACAATAATATCATAACCTAAGATTTCCTGAGCACGCGTAGTAGCAAGACTTCCCGGATTATTAAGGGTATTAACTCCAGTATCCCAGTAACCTGTATAGACATTAGCGAACTGTCCAGTAACAGTTGCAAAATCTTTTACATAAGGAATATCCTCAGACTGAGGTTTCCATAAGCAGTTATCATATGTATTGTTTAATGAATACAAATGAGCCACTCTGTAATTATGTTGCATGTCGTCAATGTTCTTATTGATAGCAGCAAGTTGTTCAGAGATTGTAGCAAGCTTGGTATTAACATCTCCTAACTCTTCAATGATATCATCAAGCTTACCATTCACAATAGTGAACTGTGCCTGCATATTTTCATCAAGAGTTTTAATCTGATTAACAGTATTATTACCAGCTATCTCAGTTGTTGTATTAACACTGTTTATAGCAGTTTTAATTTCACCTGCTTTGCTATTAAGGTCCGTAAGAGTAATATTACCTGAACCCATAACCTTATCAATAGCACTCGATGCATCGCAACTGAAAGAGTATGATGAACCGACAGTACCACTAGCACCATCTGCTTTTACAGTCATATAAGGATTACCATTCTCAGCTATGTAGACAAGATTATTCTTAAGATTGACAAACCTATCTACAATTCCACTATCAGCTACAGCACCACATATAACTGCTAATGGATTAACATTCAATGTGAAGCAAAGTAGCATACATAAGAACCCAGCAACTCTCCTTTTTGTTTTTAACTTTTTCACTAAGTTACCCTCCTTTTTATTTTAACTATAAACATGTAATCTACGTTTATAGGTAAATCCTGTTTGATAACCTCAAAATCATAGTATCTACCTAATCCCCTAGTCTTGTGAATTACTTCATCAAGATAAGGAATATACTTAGAAGATACAGATAATGTAACACTCTGATGCTCTCCAGATTCTAAGCCTTGTGCCGCAGTCTTAAGAAGCTTCATAAGACTAGCCTGCATTCTAAGCTGTAATCCAGATAACTTCTCAGCCGCATCTAACTCTGCCACGTCATCATTATTGAATTTGTTAATCAATAATTTGAACTGGTCAAAGAAAGACAATTTAGCCAAGGTAGTGTTTTCCGTAGCTTTAATATGCGTACTAATAACTTCGCCTTCCATAATTATTTTCTCCTTAATACTTTATAATAGCATTAGTGTTATTTAAATCTTCTCATAATGACACTATCTTCAGTCTGTTCTATACGGTAACAACCAAACTCTTCCTTGTACTCACCTAACCACCAAAGTGATTTTGTAATAACAACTATTGTAGCACTTGATTCTTCTAGCACTTTTGAAACAATATCATTATATAAACCTGCATCATCGAAAATAACAATATTATTTGAATCAAGGTATACACTTTTATTACTCAGTATTTTATCTGAGTTTATATAGTTGTAGTAATAGTATCTAGAATGCCAGTCTTCGCATATTGCCTTCTGGAATGTTTTAAATAAGAAAGTTTTACCGACACCTGAATCCTGATACAGCAGGCATAACCTACTATCTAACTCAGCACTAAATGTATATCTTTTTCATTATGCTCTATCCTCATACTCATGTACACCCTTTGTAAAATCCCATATAATTCCATAATGGTTTCCATCAAACATAATATCACAAGTATCTTCTAAATCCCTTGTAATACTTGTATAACGTAATAACACGTTTCCTGTCCTTGCCTTAAGCAAAGCATTCCAAGCATTTCTGCCCATCTCTATCGGAGAAATACAGACGTTATTCTTAGCACTAGCCAATACAACGTTTAAAGCTGTTTTACATCCAGTACTTAAATACTCTGAATATAATGCACCTCTGTTAGGATGTTTGTCCACCAGTATAGTACACTCTGATACATAGCTAGCATCATCAATCTCTTTCAGTAGATACCTAACAATAGGTGTGTTTTCAACTTAACATTAGCATCGAAATAAGCATCATTATACTCTATTATCTTCATACCAGCTGGCACACAAGATTCATCATAATAAATATTAAGACTCATAGTATTTCTCCTTTTCCTATAACGAGGTTGGAAGGGTTCGAACCCTCTTATAACAATAAGATTGTTACTGCTTCCACTAGCTCAACCTCAGGTGTATCCGGTGACACTAAGTCAAACCTGCCCGACGTTTACCGGATACCAAGTCACTTTCGTACTAGGCAAGTAACAAGCTTAGGCATAGGTTTATAGCCAGATGTCTAGTACACTATCTGACCGACTCCTCTTATTTATAGAAACGCCGTAGCGTAACTAACCACGATATCTGAAATCCCAACCATTAAACTTACGAGGACCATACTTCCAGCATCCACGCAGGAAATCCCAATGTCTCTCCTGAGTTTCTGTAGCATCCTTTCCATCAGAGTTTAATTCATTTGTAGTTACTTTTGTTTCATTTTTACTTGACATAATACCTCTCCTTACTTAATAATGAATTCTTTTAATATATCCTTAATCTTTTCTGCCCTCTTATCATCAGCATGAATAATCATGACAAGATCTTTAGACAGGTTGAGACTGAAGATTCCCATAATAGACTTAGCATCTACAATGTACCGACCAGACTTAAGGTCAATAGTCTCGTCGATGTTAAACACCTTGTTAGAGAAATTCTTAACTTTCTCTGTGTTGTTAAGATTTACTTTTACTTCCATTTTATACTCCTTCTGTTAAACATTTCTCATATACATTTTGCACATACTCCGCAGCCTTGCTGTATCCTATTATCATAGATGACTTTTTATCTCTTACTGACTTGTTTCTCAAAATTGTAAGAGTTTCATCTAAGGTATCTATACATGCTCCCTCGATATTATTGGATTCGAAATTCTCAATAATATCAATGTCCTGTACAGGCTTATTATAACTAAAGTAGCAAGCCTTGATAAGATTTAACTTATCAATCAAGTCAGGAAACAAACATATCTTAAATTTCTTACCAAAGTCCAAGTAAGTGTCATACTCACTATAATCAGTAATAGTGTAACCTTGCCGCTTCATTATCTCAGCAATTCTCTTTGGCTTATATCCATTGTAGACTTTCTTAGACGTACTTATATTTCCAACACCTTTACTTATAGCCCTAGCTATTTCTTCATTCAATAATCTTACCTCCGGTATACCTATCGTTATCTCTCCAAAGCTTACGCATGTACTCATAGTAACCAGCTAACCAAAGCTTAACAATTTCGTTAACCTCAGCTTTAAGATTAGGGTAATAAAGTTCTACACGCAGATTATTGCTAACAACCCAACGTGCAAGATAATAGATATGTTCAAATCCATGTTTTTGTAAACGTCATGTATGTTTGAAAGTGTAGGGAGATATAATGAATCTCTTTTAGTTTCGTTACATTTTTCTACAAGCTTTTACAACGACATACATAGGACTACGAGGATATAAATGTAGGATTGATTTAGGAATCACATTGTCCCTAGTATCTCCAACCATATAACCACAATATTGACAACGTACTAAACTACGCATACTTAATTCCTCCTAAACATAAGCTTAAGACGTTCAGCGAAAGAACTCTCATATTTCTTTTCTTACAATCAAGAGTATATCTCCCATCTACTATCTTAAGGATATTGTAGCAACATCCTTTACATCTACTACAACCATAGTAACACATAGGCGTAGATTTATCCGTTTTTGTATAAGTAGAGTTTACCCGTCTTTTCATCTGTACCTACCCTTACCCTTAATGAATCCATGAAGTAAGAATAAATATCTGACTCCTTTATAACTTCACTATCATTTATAATAGCAGTTTTCTCAGCACGCTCAACCCATGTCTGAATCTCATAATAGGATAATGCTGTATATTCCTTAGCATGATAAAGAATAATATCTTTGATATCCTGCTGTAAGTCTTTCTCGAGAGAAAATGCTGGCAACATAAACTTCCTGATAGTTTCCTCTAAGTCATCAAGAGGAGGAATCTCAAACTTAAGCTTAACATTAAAACGTCTTACAAAAGCAGGGTCCAACTCTGTATAGAGGTTAGTCGCAGATATAAAGATACATTCCGGATTCATTCTATCCAGCAACTGGAATAGGGCGTTATTTGCTCTACGAACATTAGGGTCTTCTGGTACAGACTTATCAGAACGGTCTCTAGCAATAGCATCACATTCATCTAAGAATATAATAGCGTGACCAATATGATTACCTAAGTCAAAGATATCCTCCAACGCAGTAGCAGCATTACCAGTCGATAGAGCATTAGCAATATCAATAGCAAGTAACTCATAATTGAAATGAGCTGCTAAGCACTTAGTTAAGAATGTCTTACCAGTACCAGAAGCACCATAGTTAATCATTCTGTTTACAGGCTTAAGACCATAATGAATGAACTTAGACTTAAACTTAGTTTCCACTAAGAAGTCATCAACTTTCTTTTTATTTTCATCTGATAAGATTACAGAGTTTATTGTAAGACCAGATAAGTCATCTGGTAAACAATACCTGTTATAGGTAGTCTGTAACTCTTCAGGTAAAGAATCATATAATTCTTTATTCATATTTATTTACTCCAGTTATCTTACTATTTCTTAAAACATGAAAATATAGCGATAATAGCGAATAACAATGCAGGAACCGCTACTAACTCAATTTGGAATAAGGTCATTTCACTCATCTCCATTTATGCTATGTAACATCTTATTACAATTATCAATCATACCATAACATACTTTTATAAATGATAACAATAGTATTGATATTATAATAAGCATAATTATTGATACTATCATACTTAATCTCCGTTCAACATATTAGTTAATACTAATTACATTTAGGGACGTATAAGTCCCTATTCATATTTATCCCGGATATCCTCAGCATGCTCAGCCACAAGGTCTTTCATAGGAGTATCGAGAATCTCTTTGTTTCTATGCTTCCTGTTTATCTTACGTAATACTATAACCAAAAGTACAACACAACCTGCAATAAAGATAAGCTTTAGTCCTGCTACAAATAGAGATAAGAATGGATGTATAAGTCTGTTACCAGCCACAATTAAACCTCTAGCAGCACACTCCTCAGATGAGTAATACTTGCCTGGACTTCCATCATAATACTTTTGAATGCTGCATTATAAATAGCTAATGCTTTAGAATCCATAAAAGTGGATACATAATCACCATAGATGTATTCGTTATAGAATGATACATAAGCATCATTCTTATAATCTTTATGATGTGCATTCACAAGATAGAAGCCATAAGGGTCATCAAACTTATCTTTTATTATATCGTTTATGTACGTTAAAGCTGTAGCCTTGGTTGTAATCTCTTCCGGTATCTCTATGTATAAATAATACATCTGAATACCAGTTTTCTCATAGACTTCCATAGTCTTAGATTTAAGAGTACCACGCCAGTCAGAGAAATCATTCATTTCATCATAGACATAGTCTGTGTTAAACTTGTTAGGATTGTTAAGTCTATCTCGGTATAATGTTATACGGAATGAAATTCTCAGCATAACTTATAATATAGCCAAGTACAAATAAGAATACCACAAAGCACCCAATCAACTTTAAGATGTTTGAGATACCTCTACCTATAAATGATTGCTTACTTGCCATTATCCAATACTCCTCTGCTTTCTCTTACTTTTCTAGTAGCATCAGGACCTATCTCAATTGTACCATCTACAACACAGCTTGCTAAATAGTATTCTGCTTCATGTTGTATATTATCCTTACACTCGTAAGTATCTCTATCTACTATAACGACTGCATGTATAGCAGCAACACTACCACTAGGCTTTTTAGCACATTTAAGAACGGCACATACAATACATTTGGGAAACTCATGCGTACTCTTAGTAATTCCAATAATCCTAAGAGAGTCCCATGCACCTAAAGTATGAAATCTATAATAAGCACTTATGCCACTAAGTTCAACAATTTCTTTTTCTAACTTATCCATCTTTTTACTTCCTGCGATACGTTGATAAGATTTCAGTGATTTCGTCAACCGTGCAATGATGCTCTCCGGCAATCTGACGAGGAGTCCAACCAGCCAGTGCAAGTGCGAGAATACCCGTGATATCAAACTTCTTACCCTCTGCACTTAAATCACTCTCTTTTCCTGTTTTCTTGTTCGATTTATTTTCCTCTGCTAACATTTTTTCTTTTACATTTTTGTTCATAGCACATGTAAGAGATCTACATATACCACGTGTAGTACGTCCGAGTTTAGCAGCAATCTCCTCAGGAGTTTTACCCTCCTCGTTCATACGTAACATGATATTAGTCTCAGCCGGTGTTAATGAACCACTCTTTCTAGGTACTTCTTTCTCAGGCTCAGAATCTTCCTTTAAGAGTTTAGGCTTCATATTATCTTTTGGAGCCCTGAGCAGTTTAGGTTTCTCTTCTGAGCTTTCTATAGCATTACTTGTAGAATCAGATACCTCTGATAAGAATGCACTAAATATATCTCTCAGAGCAGCATCACACTCTTTACACAACTCCAAAGTCTCTTTCTTTACTGCATCACCACAGTCAACAATCTGTGATACATACTGAACAACGTCAATTCTCTTTAGTTCCTTTTTACATTTGTCACATACATAAATAATTTTCTTCATCGTTATACCTCACATACTTATTAACATATTCTTAAACATAGTACTAAAGAGCACCATATTTATGCTGGGTGTTAGCCCAGCCACTCCTATTTATATTTATCAACTAAGGGATCGTCTTCACTACTCTTAGCTAAATCCTGCATAGGAGTCTTTAAGATTCTTTCCGTTTCAGCAGCTTTCTCAGCTTCATGCTGACGCTTAGTTTTCATCACAATGTAGATACCTGTAAGTACAGCAATGCTACCAGCAAAAACAATAAGTGTGACTAGGACATCATCCATAGTCTTACTCTTCTCCATGATAACATTTGCAGTCTTTGTATAGATAGTCTCGAACATTTCATCTGTAGACATATCTGTATACCAGTACTTATCAACATAAGACCAGAAGATATCTATGGACTCATTATCCATTACAGAATCAACCATTTTACCATTCACATAGCACATGTATCCAACATCATTATCCTGGTCCTGCTCTGCGAAGTAAACATATAAGAAAGCATTCTCGTTCAAACCTAACTGATCAAACAGTTCGTTCGCATAAGCTTCCTTTGACTCTTCAGTTGTAAGGCTAGCATCGTATGCCTTAAGATAAACATAAGGCTGAACACCAGTCTTATCATAGAATGTTTTTAGTTTACCACCAGCAGAGTTCACATTGTCAAACCAGCTTAATTCATCTGTGACACAGTTAGCATCAAATGCCGCAACGCCAGTAAGCTTCTCACGATTCATAGTACTAGCCGGTTGCCAAGGCTTAATGCTTATCAGAGTGTAAGCAATGGCAACAATAACTAGCACTGTAATGATAGCTCTTACCAATCTCATAGGACTAGTTGGAGTGTAGGCATTACTGTACCCAGAAGTCATTGATGGCTGACTATAATAACCGCCACCATGGTAACCACCATTATTATAAACAGTGGTACGATTATAACTTGTATAACCCCTACTACAGGACCTGCCACCAAATCCTCCAAATGAACCAAAGGAACTCCCACCAGCTCTACTATGAGAACTAAGGGAACTTCCACTTCCTGCTCTACTATGAGACATAGAATGTCCACCTGAACTTCTACTGAATGAATGACCACCGGAGCTGTGGTGTCCTCCACCACCTCCGCCACTACCTGCTCTACCCAATAGTGTATCCTCCTGTTTTCTTTATAGAATTTTTATCTAATGTAACATACCCATTAAATTCATATAAGGTTACATAAGCACCTATTGGGTATTTAAGTTCACATGTAGTACCTGTACTCAATTCGTATAACATACCAGTGGATTCATCTTTACAAATAATCTTAAGTAAAGGAACACCATTGATAAATAAACTCATATCATCACTGTGATCTACAATCACACAATTTGGTATTGCACGACCATACTTTAAAGTTCTATTATCTGTGTTTATTCTTCGCACGTAGGATACTATTAATATTATCCCGAAAACACAAATACTAAACCTGTAACTGACATAAGTATCCCGTCAGGGTCACTATCTATCACATACCATATTCCGAATGTTGTAGTGGTTAACCCTATAACGAGACATAATATGTACATTGGAAGCATTAACCACATTAGCTAATACCCATCTCTGCCTTCATACGAGCAAGTTCATCATCCACAGTCTTGTCCGTACCAGCAGCATACTTATCTGCTAATGCGGCAGTAGAATCACCCTGCAACTGAGCCTGAGAAAGTTCTGCACGTGCTGTAGACTCGTCAAGCATCTTCTGTGCTTTTGTCTCCATTCTAGAGAACGTATCAGCAGCATTGGTCTTGCCAATCTCAGCAGCAACCTTAGTTACCCTGTCCTGAGCTTTAGCCATAGACACCTGTGCCTTGATTGTCTCACGTCTGCTGTTAAGAGTGTTAATGTCAGCAGTAAGTTTGTTGTACATCTGCTGCATCTTCTCAGAATTAGCCTTAGCAACAGCATAGGTGGAATCAGCCGGAATTTTCTGGTTCATAAGTTCCTGCTTACGAGCCAATAAGGTTCTTGCATCTCCAACATTACCAGCCTGAATAGCCTTACGAGCAGAAGCATCATACTTATCGATTTCAGCCTGAAGTTCATCGACTCTACGCTTAGCAGACTTCTCCTCAGCCATAACAGCTGCAGTTTCATTCTTTACTTCAGCCAACTCCTCATTACACTTACGAAGAGCCTGATCAATCATCTTGCTAGGATCTTCACACTTATCCAGCAGTGCATTAATATTTGCTTCCATAATGTCAGCGAATCTTGAAATAATACCCATGTTAGTATCCTCCACTTTAAATTGTTTTATTTATGATAAACTATTTTATCATCGATTGTTAAGAATCTCATTAACCAAATTCATAGTTTCGTAAGTCTGCTGATTAACTATGTAATCAGTCTCTGTTATCTCATAGCAAAGATATGCATTAGGAAAGTATTCCATGCAGTTAGAAAGTAACCCTTCCAGCTTAACAACATCTGTAGGATTAGCAGGGTCGAACCCACAACCATGCTGGCCTTCTTTTAACCCATAACCTCTTACATTAGCGAAATGTACTTCCTTGCATACACCAGAAAATGCTTCAAGCATACCAGGAAATACATAGTCCCATCCTAAGTCCTCCAATATTCTTGCTGTTGTGATAGCATGACACGTGTCAAATACAGCACCAATTCTATCACCAAATTGCTGTCTTAAATGTTTGCATATATCTGCAGAATCATTTATACATCCATTCTTAAAGGTTATAGGATGCTCCTTGCAAATAGGAGTTACATTCTCAATCCAGAACTCAATGTTAGGATACTTCATAAGTAAGGCACCTAACGTCTCTGTTACTATCATAAGGAAATAAGGATTCCTTGAGAACTGTTCATAAGATAAACTATTATGAATTACCACACCAACTCTATGGCTCTGGTTTAGAGCAGCAATGTTAGCAATAAAGCAAGCATCATCCAAAGCTAACATTACATTGCGCTCATAAAGGTAACCTATGTCACAGTTACCACCAGGCATGATTCCCTCTTTATTTGTAAGAGCAGTATGTACACTTATCACATTATCTAATAATGAAGCACACATACCAAAGTCCTCAATAAGCTTATCAGACTTTCCAATACTACCACCTAACAACTGTATCTCAAAGTTTCTTGCATTAAGCTTTTCTCTCTTTACCTTAAGCTCCTCTAAGTTTAAAGTCGTCTTAAACACTTCAATCACTAATAACATCTCACATATAAAAATAATAGCCCTATATTACGCGGCATACGTAATATAGGGCTTAGTCATCATTTAAGGTAATTCATAATGGAAATGATATTACACTTAGTCTCCTCTCCATCACCTAACAACACAATAGTCGTGTTGGAGTTATAAGAAACCAAACCTAAGTAATAGTTTCCAGACTTAGCATAAAACATTCCATCAACCTTATAAGTCTCGTCAATCTTCTCTCCGGAAGCAGCACATAATCTGTTAATGTAATCTACCTCTGTATTGTACAGATTATCAAATACACTAGAACACCATAATGTTCCATCTTCGAACATATACTTATGTTGTTCCAAATCAACATTCTGAAATGTAACCTGTCCAACATACTGCCCAGAATAAGACAACTTATCCAGCTCTACGTAATCATCCGCATAAGATACCTCATCACGAACATAGAATTCATTTGTGCTCATTAGGGAATCTCTGATAATAGAGTATGCTTCGTCACCATAATATACATTGGCGATAATAGCATAACCATCTACTAATGTAGCAATAGTCCTCTGTCCCTTTCGGTTATCTTGAGTACATATAGTTGTTTGATTTAGGGCGTCACCATTATCAATACCAGCAAGAGCAGATAGATTATCTAATGTAGCATCGGCAACTACTCTAATCATATAAGAGCCATCAACTGCCCACACTGTTTTACCGTAGTCATATATGTAGTCATTCATAGGGATTGATATGTCATAATATTCATCACCCTCAAGATGTAAGACTACTTTCTGTTTTTCAAGACTACTTGATTCAACATAGTTAATCTGTTTCTTAAACTCAACTGGTTTCCAATCCCACTTAGCTTCCGTGTACTTATAACCTTCCTCCGTCTTATAGATGTAAACTTTCTGTTCATTAAGAACATCCTTATTAAATACACCAGTATACATAAGTACACCAACTATAATAGTGATTGTAACGCCTATGGCTAAAACCCCACCCAGCACTATTAAAACTTTCTTCATAACCATTCCCTTTCTGCACTGATACAATACATCTCGGTACGGTCATATACTTAGTATTACAGTGCGTAGATATGTATGATTCACATACATATCTAATTCAGAGGGCTATTAACAGCAACCAAGATATTACGTATGCTAGCTAGCACTTACTTGCAATAGCCTTGTTTCCTTACTTAGTATATAGTTAATAACCCACCTACTGTTCAATGTGCCCACTTTATAGCAGGTACATTGCTACTAGCCTGCGGATGACTAGCAGCACTTGTTAAAGGCGGTGTGTTAACACCAGGCAAATCCTTTACGTAACTGGAGCATAGCAGTTGAGACTACCATGCTCGTGGTGACCATATCCGGTAGTCGCCACATGTACTTTTCGGGGGGGGGTGCAAAATGCTTTGAGCATTGTTGCTCAATGGGACTGCTATATAAGCCGACCCATTTATCACCAGCAGATTCCCAGCCACTGGTGATTGATAAAGATTGAGACTTTTCAGACCGACACGTTAAGACGCACCGGTCTACGGCTTACGCTCAGCTGGAGGCATAAGTCGTATCCACTCTGCTATCATGCCAGAAAACGAGTTCCTGTTACACAATAGCAACTTAGTGGGTACACTGCGTTGATGCACGTTAAATACGTACCGCAAGTGATAAGCATAAGATATCTATAACCAGATACTTATATGCAATGGTTAAACCATTACACATCCTGGTTACCCGGCAGTAACCAGTTAGTAAAAGAAGTCGAAAAAGAGTGCAGAGCACTTTATATGCAATAGTTTAAACTATTATACATATGGGGGAGACAGAGACCATCTAATCTCCCCTGTAACAAATCCGTGAGATATTCAGTTGTATAAATTGTCAAAGTTCACCACAGTAGCACCCATCATCAATGATACGAGCTAACTCAGTCCTATGACATAAGTTACCATTCTTCTCATAACATAACAATGCTACTTTATCTTTACCACATTCTTCTGCCAACCTTTTAATCTCATCCAAGATTTCACAAGGCTGTGTAGTTCCTGCTATCTTCTTCCGATACTCGGCACAAAACGTTTCATAAGAAATCTCGTCTTTCTTGAAAGCGTTTATAAACTTCCAATCAGGAAACACGTTTACAGATAATGTATGGCACTCTCTGTTAAACCAATCCGGAACAGTATTGCTAACACGAATAAGCAATATATCATCAGAGGCTCTTACCGCTCTCGCATAATATGAAGTGTATAATCTCATCTACTTAATCCTCCAGTATATCACTTTCTGCCATGAGCATTTCCAATGACTTTGCAGTAACATCAGATTGCCCAGAGTTAGCATGTACTTCTCTCTCTTCCATCATTCCACCCATAAGCTTGATATCCTCAAGTTTCACCTTATCGGGATAAGAGCGTTCCGGCGGGCTTAGTACGATATCCGATTTGCTGCACCATTTTAAGAAATATCCTGATACAGCACTTCTTGTCATCCTGCCATGAGTCGTACAATCAATAGCAAACCCAAGAAGATTGTTTATCCCATTCTTGTCAACTAGATTCCTTAAATGCAGTACCGCATCTCTAGTCAATAATGTACTCTGTCCGTTCTCAGCAACACGTAACAATTCCAGCAGCGTAGATTGAAAAGTAGAGGACATATCCATATCATTGATAAACTCCAATCCTAATAAGATATCACCTGTATAGAGATACCCTATAAGAGTCATCAATTGTTTTCCTTCGTAGACATTAAAGAATGTCTCTAATTCCTCTACTGTTACAGTAGAACCATGCTCGAAGCTATCGAGTAGATTTATAGCCCTTCTCGGCTCTCTCCCTGTGTAACTACCAATTAAGGTGTACACCATAGGAAGCGATAATTCAAACTTCAAGTCGTTCTCTTCAATACGCCGCTTAAGGAAACTTCTCATTTCCGTTTGCGATAAATTCTTTAATCTTCTTAAGACACATCGGGATAAGAATGCATCTCTAAAAGACTCAAGCTCTGTAGAACAGACAATAATGTAGACCTGCGCTTGCAAGCCTTCAAAAGCTGTGAGTAAGGAATCCTGTGCTTCATCTGACATACCATGCGCTTCATCCATAATAATGACCTTGCGCCCGGTAGAACTAAACCCTACAGTCAAATCAGACTTCACTTCTGTGACTGCTTCCTGCGACTTAAGATTCGACATATTGTATAAGCGGACACAGTCTATACTTTTAGACTCGTCAATCACCAAACGCTTACATTCAGCCAGTTTCTCCGGATTGTTCATACATGCAATCTCACAGGCTACGATTTCAGCAATAGACGTCTTTCCTATTCCAGGTGGTCCCTGCAACATAATGACCTGCGGCATCTTATCTCTTTTGATACACGACGCAAACCATTTAACAATATTCTGTTGACCTATCACTTGGTCAAGATCCTTAAGCCTTTCAGCCATACTTATTCACCTTACCCACATACTTATTTCATTTGGGCTGGTTACTCTTTTAAAACCAGCCCCATAGTTATCCGCACCGGCGACACTTAAACCAATCACTCATTCATAGAGTATTGGCGACACCACTTATGTCACACCCGTCCCGGCGCATCGATCTTTTCATTTATTTATAGTTTTATTTGGTGGCGGGATGGGAAACCTTTGTCCCACCCCAACATCCACCAACAGCCCGTATGGCGATCCAAATTAAGCTAATTCCTCAGCGCTCTGAGCAGCAGCTTCTTCAGCCTGCTTGTTAGCAGCATCCTGGAGCATCTTAACTGATTCAGAACCAGAACGAACAACGTCAGACAGCTTAACGTTACCAGCGTATACGTTAGCGAATACATCCAGTACAGGAGCAGCAGAGAACTCAGAGATGTTACCATAGTTACCCTTCTGCTGGTTAACGCTCATCTGAACGCCCCAACGTCCTGCAGTTACGATGATATCCTCGTCAGCACTCTTGTAAGCAGCTTCGAACTCTTTCTTGATCTTGGTTACAGGAACAGATACGTTAATGGAAGCAACTTTGGTCTTGTAAGTAACAGTACCATCTTCCTTAACGCTTCTCTGAACTTTCTTACCATTCTCCAGAGTGTAGCAGGATACAGTAGCACCTACCAGCTCACCACCCATGTTGATAGCAGCCTTAAAGGATGCAGTACCATTGCTCTCAGTATCTTCCTGAGTGAACAGGAACTGAACATGGTTTCCACCAGCAATGAACTCTTTCTTGTTCTGAGGACGAACTACAGGAACCTTGTTGGTTTTCTTAGCGGTACTCACGCCGTTGGAAACAGCTTTCTCAGTTCTGGAAGCGATACCAACCTTGAAGATAACCGGTTTCTCACCGACATCGTTACCGTTAGCATCCATAGAACCTTCACCGTACATAACACCCATACCATGATCGATAACAGCCAGGATGAACTCCTGCTCAGGATAAGGAACAGAGTTAACCATGTATCCACGTGTAGGATAGTTTACCTTGTCTGCGCCCGGAATGAATGCAGCAACTTCTGCCAGAGGGTCCTGTTTAATTCTCTTGTACATGTCATACATAGCAGCAGCTTTACCAACATTGTCAACGCCGTCTTTTCTTACAACGTTAGCATATTTCTCTTCATCGGTAAGAGCCTCGAAGGTATCCTGAGTCATTCCTTCCTGACCGGAAACCATAACGATGAACTTGTTGATCCTCTTGTTGATTTCTTCCAGAGCCTTAGCAGCATCAGTCTCACCCGGAACAGGTACACCCATGTTGGACAGAGTACGGAGTGCGGAAGGTTTCTGTGTAGAGATAATAGCAGTTACAGCGTTCTGACGAGTCCAAGCGTTACGCTCATCTTTCTGACCAGCTAAGAGTTTAGCAACTCTTTCCTTAGCTTCCTGGTCTGCTCCCTTTGCAGTAGATACGTTTGCCTTACCCGGCATTGTCTGTTCCTGTGCAGGATTTGCAGCTGTTGCTGCAGGTGCTGCAGCCTTCTGTGCTGCATTTAACATAGCATCGATTTCGCTCATTGATTTTTCCTCCTTGTTTTCCATAGCGATAGATTTATTAAATATAGGCTTTGATTCGTTCTCATGAACATTCCCTGATGGCTGGATATTGCTTATATCAACATGAGGCTCCTCGTGAACCTCCTGTGAAGCGTCACTGTCGGTAAGCTCCTGTTCTCCATGCTGAGGCTGTTCAATGACATCCCCTCTCTGTGCTACAGTACCGGCATTCTCCTCAGTAGAAGCACTCGGATTATTCTGAAGTTCTTCTGTTTCCTGAGGAACTTCTCCAGTGGCTTCATTTCCGTTGACAACTACCTGCAACTCCGCCTGCTCAATCGCTTTCTTCGCAGCCGATATTTCGTTATACACTTTGAATATCAACTCCCACTTAAGGAGCTTACGATATTCTTTGTAGAACCTTCTAAGGTGTTCTACAAGTTCCATAATGTTGCCGTCATAGACATCAATGATTTCCATACGGCGATCTCTGTCCTGATTACTCTCATTCTTTAATCGCTGGTCATATTCAACGATACCAATAGGAGCCTGTGCCATCCAGTCTTCGATAACCTTAGACTTAAGCAACTCATCAGGAATATTAAACAAATGCTTAAAAGCAACACGCATAACCTGTTGCTCAGCTTTAGAATACTTATTCATGTCAAGATATCCTCCAATCAATATTTAGTTTCTCGGTAGCAACTTTGTTACTTGACCGTGACTGAAGATAAATACATATCTTGTAAATAAGTGCATTCCATTCAGAAAGACTAGGTACATCAACTAAGCCATATTGCATGTCAATGTCATCAGTCAATCCATAATAGTTTCTAGTAACAGCTTTTAAGTTATTATGATAATGTTGAATTTCATCATAACTCATAGAGCAAACTGTACTAACAATGTCACCTATCGAAACAACCTTACCACTGTCAAAACGAGGTAATATGAGAGTAGCGTTCTTACCAACATTAGAACTGCAAGCAAGTTCACTATATAATGCCCAACTAATGTCATACATGAAATAACGTATAGACATAGCTTCATTATCAGATGTAAGCATCTTCTCATAATCAAGTGGTTTCCTATACTGTAATAAAGTTTTATATTTTTGTATAAAACATAACCACTCTGTATAGGGTACGATAATGATTACATTGTTCTGACCCCTCCATGGAAACTGAATATTTTTACCCATTAAGACACTGGCTAGATTATCACGACTTGCGTTCACAATCTCCATAACAACCACCAGTCAAACTGTTTTTTAATTTCAAACAGTTTCTTTCTTTTTCTTTCTTACACTTAAATATGAGACAAGCTATAGGTATTTTTCAGACACATAAAAATTTTTTGTAACAAATGTTTATGGTATTCAGTCTCCTCTCAGACTCTCAGGATCAAGCGTATTGTAGATTTCCTGATGACCCTCAATATAGATTGCAACATCGTTAAGCATCTTATCATAATCAGGAATCTGGTCTTCTTTATCATTCATAGACAATATGTAAGTGACATATAATCTATGAACCATCTTACGAATTTCTGCAGGTCTAAATCCCTTAGCACGTAATGTATCCTGTAACTGTGCAGTAGGATTTAATGTAGTCTGTACTGTGCTACGGATAATAGCGTCAACAGCCATAGCAGACTCAGGTAATGCTAATGCGGAAAGCTTAAACTGCTCAGATTCCATAACACGCTTAACACTGCTCTGTGCCCGTTCAATAGCAAGGCGCTCTCGCTCCGTTGTTACCTCTTCACGTTTCTTCCGGTACTTATCGGATAAAGCCATTCATCTCACCTCCTCTACTCATAGTAGGATTCGATGTAATCTGCAAGCATTTCTTCCAGTCCCCATCGATCCATCGACTGGCTCCAGTCACTCATATAGTAACCCCATTTGCCTGTATCTACATCCTGCTCAATATCATTGAGTTCTTCAAAATTTACAAGCAGTGGACATAAGATATTAAATGTTCTCAATATGTTATGTCCCCCAACCATAGTAAGATTTTCCGTAACAACACGTTTGATGTATTCACGACATAAATCCAAATCACCAAACTTAGCATACTGCTCAGTTGGAACTATAGCATCTAACTTTTCAGCAAAGTCCCAACCTACACCAGGAATGTTATCAGATGAGTCTCCTCTACATAGCTTGCGTAAGTGAACTGTATTATAGAGAGTATGCTCCCCTGATTTTACAAGCAATGGATAGGAGTACACATCTATTTCTTTACCTTGGTCTCCTACCTTAGCAATACTCACATTCGTATCTACAAGAAAGAATAAATCACTATCCTTTGTATGGATATAGATTTTCTCATAGTCATTCTTATAATACCTAACCAATGAGTAAATAACATCGTCAGCTTCGTATCCATCGACAGCTTGAACAGGAAATCCAACATCACGAAGTATCTGTTCAGCGTAAGCCTGCTGTCCAGTTATATCTATCTTCTTAGCAGGACGGTTGGCTTTATATCCCTCGTTACCAAATGTATTTGCATACATCTCACGCTTTATTTCAGGCACCCTATCGAAAACTGGCATAATATCTACACCAGGTCTCATAAGACTTGATATCTGTCTTAATAGAAAACGTACTCCACCAATGGGAGCTTCATTTGCCTGATACTCATTGTTGCTCTCACGAACACCTCTGGCAATAAACTTCTTAGAGAACGAGCCTGCGTATATATAGTTACTACAATCAAGAATGTGAAGTTCCATTACAATCTCCTCCATGACATAGGGTTTTGTCTAGCTTCCATTTTTGGAATAAGGAAATCCAAACCTCTAAGAATAGTCTTGAGTTTATCCTTTTTATAGATAGCCTTACGGAGCACCGTAGGCTTGTTGATGTTATAGTTTCCATTCTTGAATAAACTCTTATTCTTCTGAATCCTGGAGATAAGACTCATAGCAGCAACATTACCATGTGCCTTATTCATCATGTCCTCCAGAACACTCTCTAAGTTATCACCATCAAGTTTAGCAGTATACGCAGTTTTTCTTCCTGTTTCTACTTTTACTTCTTTATTCATGTATTCACGCATGAACTCCTCATCTTCTGATAATAACTCAATAATAAGTGTTCTGTACATCTTTAACTGATTTAAGTCAGTCGAAGCTGAAACGTCACTGTACTGTAAGGATACTAATGTGTTAGCCAAATCCTTTGCTTCATCACTCTCCAGATAAGCATCAACATCATTAACTTCCTTATATACTCTCTCAAGTTTAAGTGCAGCGTCTCTGCACTCTACATCCTGAGAATTCTTATTTAACCTTACAAACTCATTAACATTGTCTAAGACAATACCAGTAGAGATTCGAGTAAATGAATATAACACTTCATCAGGAATACTCAGAACCTCATCCGTTGTAAGTATTGTAGGCAATACGTATTTACTCATAGTCCTCACTCTCCAATTCTCTGTAGTTCCCATCCACCAGCTTTACCATAGGATGATACTGATGTAATTCTATAACACCATCTTTTAGGAACTCTCCATAAGAAAGTTCCTTTCTTCCCTCCCCTACTCCGGTACACATTTTAACAGACTCAATGTTTACAGGACCAGAACATCCTTTAAGCTCAATATAGACGTTCTGAGCATCTGCATGCATAATGCGACTAAGTCTGAATAACTTACCATTTGTATTAAATCGAATAGCACTCCGCATGTTGTTAATCTCTTCAATACGATAAGCCCTTGTGTTCTCCATAATAGTATATCCGGAAGTATCTCTTATAGGAGTTAACTTCTCCGTCTTGGGTTCCCAGATATAGAACCCATCAGTGTATACCACATACCCTAAGAACTTACAATCACCCTTACTGCACACAAAATCAAATTCAAATAATTCTTTGTTATCCGTTCCACGTGCGATAGTATTTGTAAGTAATATCGGCGAGTTAGGTCTGTTACATAAAATAGTTTGCCTGTTATTGATACACACTGGAGCATCTTCTACTCCAAAGTACACTGTTTTACTTTTCAATGTCTGCGCCCTTAAAATCATAGAAATTCTCCAAACTCTGTCAAATCAATATTTTCTGGATTTATATTTATCAGATAATCAAGCATGACCACTTCACTTAAATCAAGGAAGATGGAATAAAACTTGTTAACATACTGCGTAAGGTGATGCCCAACCACAACGACATTATCAATTCGTCTTCTAGACTCACCTACCTCAACAGCAGTTTCTTCAAGTCTTACTTGATAAGGCTTATCATCAAACTCCGCACTGTCTAACATAACCATATCATTGATTACGTTTAAGACAGATTTGTTGAGGATACTATATGCGTCCATTACACTTACCATACGTCGCCACCCTCCCATTGTTTCAGTTTCAAAATAATCTCACCATAAGGTCTACCATAAAGCTGTGATTTTCTATCTTGTGAAAGATAGATAAACTTATTCTTTGGTCTCACTGTATCTGTCTCCTCATCCCTCACTAACTCCTGATAAACAATAGAGTGTAAGGTCTGAATAATTCTATCCGTTGTTAATCCTGTAATATCCTGTAGACGTCCAATAACATCTGCACAAGAGTTTGCATGTAGTGTAGAAATTACACGCTTACCTGTATTAGTTACTCGCATGATAGAAGTAGCAGTAGTATCACCTGTCTCGGTGATATAAACTATATCAGGATTCTGTCTTAACAAAGAGTTAATGTTTGCATCATACTCATCTTCATCATTACAGTTAATCTGTTCTACTCCATCAAGCTCCTGCTCCACAGGCATCTCTATAGATACTACTTTATACTTGTCCTCTATAGTAAGTTCTCTTAGACAAGCCAACGCCGTAGTATTCTTACCAGACATTGTAGATCCTACAATAAGACGTAAACCTAAACCTCTATCCATAAAGAAATCTCTAAAGAACTTAACAGTTTCTTTTGTGAGATTTAAATCCTCTAAAGATTTATCAAAAGCTGCATTAGGCAAAAGTCGTATTGTAATTTCATAACCATGGTATTTGTGATTGATAACCACACGACCACGATAAAACTCATTAAGAGTTACACCTACATATTTAGGATGATTACTTGCATTATCCATAGGAGACTCTGAACATAACAGCTTTATAATATCTTCAATATTATCAGCTGACAATATTCTCTGAGAGTATACCTTAGTCTTCCTAACGTTATAATATACGTTAGCAGATTTACCAACTGATGATATAGTAACATCAGCCGCAGATAAAGATATACCCTCATTGATGATACTGTCAATAAGCTGTCTTGCCGGCATATCTAACAAATCAGGATGTGGTCCATACTTCTTAGTATACTCCTGAAAGTAGTTGTATATAGGAGTAAAGACTACATTCACTTCTCTGTTTTCGATAGGCTTGTAAGATATACCGAGTTCTGGTAAGGCAACACAAGTTATGACACCACGCATAGGACTATAAGAAACTGGCACAACTGAGGAACCATTGAAATGTCTTATGATATCATCAGGTACATAAGACATTGCAGGGATATATAAATCCTCTTCCATAGCCTGTTCACATATAGCAAAGATCTCGTCATTACTTAATAATCGCTGTTCATATAGAGCTAGCGCTTCAGCACACGTATACTTAGTCTTGTCACGTAACCGTAAATCTGTATAAGAATCCAACTCATAGATTACTTCAACAGAGACAATACCATTAAGATTAAGCATGCTTTAACACTTCCTCCATTGTTAAATCAATTGTGCTGATACCGTAAGGATCATATCCATTAAGACCTGCATCAATCAGAGTAGGTAATGACGGTACCGTACATACCTGATAATCCATCTGATCATCAAGTCCAAGCCTTGTGATAATCTTACGAATAGGTACATCACAGCGGTTAATGATAACACGACGTGCAACATTAGGAATTGTACAATCCTCAATTTCCTTACGCATACGTTCAATACGAGGAACGTTAGTGTCAACAAGGAAGTTAATAGATAATACATCCTGTGCAATAGTCTGGAACAACTCATTCTGCTCAGGCGTCAGAACAACGTTAATTACTCTGTAATAATCTGCAGCCTTAAGCAATGCAGTTACAATTCTCTGCGCTGTAGAGATAGAGTTATCTACGGTACCAGCCGCAAGCATAAACTCTCTCTGGTCTAAATCCATCAGGTAGGTATCAATGTTCTTGTACATAATACCATACTGAGAATACTTAACTGTACCAGTAAGGTCTAACAACAATACATTTGCATTCTGTCTGGACTTGTACTTAGAGATGAGATAAGGAATGATTGTTCTACCGGTTCCCTCCTCTCCAACATACACACGCAGAGACTTCTTAAGCAGAGTCTCAGCAACAACAGTATTCTCAATGTTGTTTGATTTAAGGTAGTTAATAACTTGCTGCTGTGCTGCAATAATCTCCTGATCAACATCAAACACTTTTCTTAAGAGTGTAAGAGTATTGATAATGTTAATCTTCATCTCTTTGAATGTAGACGGAATCTTATCAGCGCCCAGCTCCATAGCACCACGAATAGCGTCAATAGTACTATCAGAGAGAACCATCTCACCACGCTCTTTAAGCTTAGCATTGATAAACTCGTTACCAGTCGCATCATCAGAAGAAGCCGCAAGATTTGTAGCTGTAGACATCACGAGAGAATCTGTACTCTTATAGATATCACCAACCTCAACTTCAAGAGTATGCAACTCAATAATAAGGTTGGCACGCTCTTCATTAAGCCCAGCCAGACGAGCAGAATTATTCTCCATGTCCTTGTCAGTCATAGACTTCTTAATAGCAGCATTGATCTCCTCAAGTCTACTCTGCAGTAATGAAGATGTCTGTGTGCAGATAGCATCAACAACTTCTTCCAGTCTCTGCTCAATAAGAGTATCTCCCTTTGCACGGAAGAAAGCCTTATCATGTAACAGAGCATGTACCTTAGAAAGTTTTTCATCCAGAGACTTAATGTTAGGATCTCCCATAATACTGAAGATTGTATCATTCAGAGATTTGAGTTTCTCCTCAATACCTGCATAGGTAGAGTTTGTCTCATACAGATCTTTAATAACCTGAGTAGCTGTAAGCTCTCTCATAATGATACTTGCATCTCCTACTGTACCAGTCCTTTCAATACGCTCAACCAAACCAGATTTCACATTAACAGGTTCAGGTTCAGGTGCAGGTTCAGGCACAGGTTCAGGCATAGGAGGCAACGGTTCAGGCTCAAATGCAGGTTGTACTTCTGGTTCAGGTTCCGGCTGAACATATTCCTGTCTTACTTCCGGAGTATACTCAGGAATCTCTACAATAGGCGCAACCTGAGATTCAACAGCTCCTTCGATAGAAGCCTGTGCTGTTACAGCAGAAATAGTCTGTGTAATATCATCAGGCTTGGGCTTCTGTAAGATAGCATCTAACCCAGGAAGTCCCTGCTGATAGATAGGTTTGGAACTCTTATTGATAAAGATAACTTTCGTAGCAGGATGCTTCGAAGCAAGAGCCTGTTCAAATTTATCTTTAAGACGTTTAGCAGAGATATCTTCATTTGTTACAATATAAGCATCTCTCTTAGGATTCATCATAGTAGGGTCCAGAGCAAACTGGTCAAGCATCTTATTAATAGCAATGATAACAGTCTTATCTTTACCCAGACTACGCTTAAGCATCATGTCTGATTTGTTTGTAGAAATAATCATGTTCTTTCTCCTTTAATAAATATCTACTATTTTATACTCAAGAAGAGTATTGTTAGAGTCATGTCTGATACTTACAGACTGACCTTTCTCTTTTCCAAGAATAGCACGTGCTACTCTAGAGTTTGCCGCCATAACACCAATATCTATAAAAGATACACCATCAGGGTAAATACGGTAAGTCATAATCTTACCACCCATTTCAAGTCGTACTGTAGTGTAAGGAACTACAATACCACATTCATTATAAGCAGGCAATTGCGCAACCTTTAAGAACTTAACAAGCTCTCCAAAGCATTCATCATTTCTTTCACACTCATTGTTAGCCTTACACCATGATGCAAAATTTACACACCATGTCTGGATTTCTTCCGGACTAGCTTTCTTCATCTTCATCTCGATCTCTAAGTCAGACTTAATCCCAAAACTTTTACATAAAGCATCTCTGGAATCTTTATCCAACTTACCGATCGCAACATAGATATCTCTGAAATCAAATGTTCCCATAAGATACTGAACATCCTCTAATCCTTCCATAATCTGTAAGACCCTTGTGTTATTTCCAATCTCACCAGTTACCAATTTAAGGTTCTGTATAGCCGCCTCGAGTGGAGCGTTCTCAGATGAGTCACCATCGTTGGCAAGCACATAAGCTTCTTCATAAGCTTTCTTGTCTTTCAGTAATTTATCACGAGTTCTCTCCAACTCACGTCTTGCTTTAATTAACTCGTTAGATATCATAACCGCCGCTTCTTGTAATGGTACAGCGTTTAATTTACTTTGATTGTTCATATTACCTCCGATTTTGATTAAGCAGAGACAACACTCGTAACCCAGTATTCATCAGGGCTAACAGCCACCGTCCACATCTCTTCATAGTCATCAGAGACTTTCATAGTTCTCGATGCTGTAAGTCGAACGTCTCTATATACACATTGTTTCCGCAATACAATTTGTGTACTGCTCTCCTCAGAAATCTCCCATGTAGTATTTCTGAACCTCTCTTCACTAAAGTACCTAGAAGAAGCTTCTGCGACAATCCACCTAGAGATTGCTAGACAACAATCCCTAGTAAAGTATTCTTTAAGGATACCAATGGAACGTGTTTCAAAAGCTCTGATATAAAGCTTATCCGCTTCTTCTAGGAACTCATACAAGTCGTCGGCAATATCAGTCTGTTTCTTTTTCTTAAATCCAAACATAATATCAACCTCGTACTTAGTATTTCAGCGGCTTAGAACCGCTGTCCATTCTGCTGGTTATTCTGATTAACCTGCTGATTGTTCTGCATGGTATTCTGCTGCATGTTGGTTGTGCTCATGGTATTATTAGTATTGGTAGCTGTGTTGTTTGTTCTACAATTACCATTACTATTACCATTGCCATTACCATTGTTGCCACCACGAGGTGCAGTATTCATCCCCTTAATAAGAAGAAGAACAGCCCCAATAACGACAACTACCATTGCGATCGTTTTACCATCCATTGTACTAAGAATGTGCATACCTAGTCTTTCCTTTCAATCGTTATAGTATGACTAATTTATCATCATCAGTCTTCCTAAGAAATTTAGGTTGACCGTTGAGATACACAACTGTATAAGCACCATTGTTTAACATCTCTTTATATCCGGCATAATGATAGTCAATGTTAGATAATTCTGATACATTAAACATAGGTGTAAGAATACCATCATTTGTCACGATAGTATTGTTAGTCCTATCGTAAGTGAGACGGTATATACCTGGGCAAGACCTAAACTGAATAAGCTTAGTTCTTCTATACCCGATATACGTAAAGTTGCCAGGCTGTGGAATTACAGATTGTCTGCCCTTTTCTCTCTCATCCATAGGTGTCTCCATAAACTTCCAATAACCATCCCAGCATAAAACAAAGTACCCAATAGTACCACTCTCTATTACAAGAGCATAATCCTTATTGGATAGTAAGATAGCTTCACACATAGCCATCCAATTTATATCCCTGTCAACATATTGTGCAGGAGCATACTCAGCCAACTCTAAGTCCCTCGTATCCAATAATGAGATAGGCATTAGATCAGCCATATGTGTCTCACTGTCAATGTAGGTGTGTATAACTTCACCATTAGGTATACATCTGTAGCAACAACTAATCTTCATTACACACCTCCTACATCTCGATATATCCAGTAGTTTTAATTGCTCTACCAGATACAGTGTACTTATCCTCATCATCCTTATAAAGATTTGTTGCAACCTTTACAAGTCTAGGGAAGTATCTACTGCCCTTGAGAATATCCTGAACAAATAGGGGATTATCCTGTGATTTGAACTCAATAGGTTCTGGGTCTCCAACACACTCTAAGATATACTCTCCGCTATCTACGACAGAATAGATTGTGCATTGAGTATGCTCTGTAATGAAATCAGAATGACCATGTCCAACAATACCTACAGGAGCCATGACGGTGTGTTGATAGATAAGTTCCTTATCAAACTTACTAAACCCTGTAACTTCCATGTTTTTGTTAAACTTCGTGACAGTTCCATCGAATCTCATAACAACATAACAGTTATCATTCCTAAGGAAACACATTACGTTACACATAGGAAATTCTGTATTATCCAATTCAAATTCATCAGTCAGGAACTTGAATGATTCCTTTACTAAGTGTGAACCTACATGTATAATCAGTTCACCATTCTTAACCTCAGTGGGAAACAAAGCCCCATCCCGTCTAAATTTAAAAGACATGTGAATACCTCATCAATAGAAATACAAACACAAATGTTAAGCACAAAGCAGCAGTACACAGTATCAGATTAAATATAACATTAATCCGTTTACTTCTACTATTGTTGATTTCCTGTAAAGACCTGAACTCGTTATAGACCTCTGCATTATAATCAACCTTTTCTTCGATAGTAGGACTCTGTTTGATAGGAGTGTCCTTTAGGAACTTACCATCATCGTTACGATATATAACATGCGGAGTCCCTCTATCATCAAACTTCAATTCCTTAGACTTGACATCATCAGGGAGCTTACCACCAGTAAGCTCCACTTGTGCCATTAAGTCTTCTCCCAACTCAATATCAACCATACTTATTATCCCTCCAACTTAAACAGCTTGAAGAATTCATCTGCATCATCATAATCAACAGTACTATTCTCATAGACTGAATCATACTGACCATACTCATGTGAATCTGGATCAGTGATAAGCTTTGTAGGTTCTGCACCAGAATAAGAAATAACAACATTATCCTTAGCACGAGTAATTGCCACATAGAGCAGATTACGTTCAGACCTAATATCAACAGCTACATCAAGATTACAACCAGCTTTGATCTTATTTGTCATAACCTTGTTATTAGGGAATGTTCCCTCATCACAGTCAAGGATATAAACATCATCAGCTTCCAGACCTTTAGCAGAATGCATAGTGTAACATCTGATTCCCATTCCAGCCTGAATACACTGAAGATTCCTCTGCTCCTTATCCAACTCTTCATTATACATAAGAGGATAGGGTTTATTATTACAGATAGGTGCTACAAGGTTAAAGTAGAACTCTTCACTGTTATCAAGCTTCCACCATTCATTCTTGAAGATATACTTCTTGTAGACTTCCATAACTTTCATAAAGACCACACCAGCAGACTTATTGTTCTCAATATCCCTCTTCGCTAAAACCATAGCATTAAGAATAGCATAAGAAGACTGTTCCTTATACTTATAAGATAATTCAAACAAGTCTTTGCCAGAACTTCTCATAGCCTGTACAGGTAAAGGTTCAGTTCCAAACATAGTATCCTTAAACTCAGGAAACAGCTTTAAAGCTTCACTAACAACGATAGGGTCGTTAGGTTGCCATGCCGCATTACACAGTTTACTCAAAGAATCAAACATAGGGATGCTCATTATTGTAGCAAACTTAGAACATCTGAAAGGAATACCACGTCTGTACAATTCCTCAATAAGAGGAATAGCAGATGCATTGTTACGATATAAGAACATAGTGTCCCGCTTTGTTTTACTCTTGACATCTCTCATATCGTTTTCAATGTTGTTAACAATCTCTTTCCAGTTTAATTCTCTACGAGGAACAATAGACACTGTAGAACCTCTATCATGTCCAGTAAAGCACTGAATAGATTTATCGTTAGGTCTTATAACCTTTGTTGCAAATTCAGCAATCTCCTGTCCACATCTAAAAGAGTGTGTAAGATTACATGTTACTGCATTAGGATGCAATTTCATATACTCCCTAACAATCTGAGGACATGCACCATTGAATGCATAAATCTGCTGTTTCATGTCACCGATAACGATAAGTGTCTCGGCAACATAAGACAGAATTCTTAAGTGAAGTAATGATAAGTCCTGAAACTCATCAACTACCATGATCTTATACTTACCACGCCACTTGTCAATAATGTGTGGTTTACGCATAAGAGCATATAAGCAGTACAAAGGAATATCACCCTGTACAATAACATTATCTGTTACTCCACGAATAAACCAAGACTTTCTTAAATCCTGGAATGTATCTACATCCATACCAAGTTCTACAAATGAGAACTTAGTCTGGACATTATCTGGATGGAACGTAAGTGAGCTGTTTAAGTCATTAACAGCTCTGATGACTTTACGGATATACTTAGTATCATCCTCATCTACATTTACACCAGCTTCCTTAAGGTAACGTCTCATATCCTCTACATCCTGCTTAACATTACCATGAGCAACAATTTTCATAGTAGGGTAAGCTTCTCTCATAATTCTATTACTAAGAGAATGGAATGTATTAAATACAACAGTAGCAGACGTAGAGCACTTTCTACAAAGTTTCTCATATCTACCAGCCATCTCAGATACAGCCGCATTTGTAAACGACATACAGTTGATAGACTTACCAGGAACTTTATAGTAAGTCTGTGCCAGCAATAAGCCAGCAATCAACGTATGTGTTTTACCAGTACCAGGGTCAGAGAACGAAATAGTATCTCTAGTAAAGTCACTAGCGAACTCTTTCTGCTCATCAGTTAACGGGTTACCCATATAGGCAGATATAATATCTAACCTCATTCTTACTTCATCTGTCATCTCAATCATCCTCTCTAAAAGTTAAGAAATCCTTTACTGTCTTACCTGCAACTCTCTTTGTTTTCGTAGCTGTGTCAAATACATTTAAGCACTTCTCAACAACAGCTCTCCATTCCTCACTAACCTGCTGATTAGCATCAAGTTTGATAATCTGGGTACTACCAAACTCAATAGGTAAGACTTTACGCATACGAATGAAATCATGTTCATTCATAAACCCGTAGTCAGGATTTCCATATTTTCCGTTTTCATCACAAACACGAGTTGTTATATTAGGAGCAATAAGTTCCTGATATGTGTCATGATGCTCAGAGCTACTTATCCATAAATCTCTGACAAACTCAAATATATCAGCAGCACAAGACCTGATATCAAATTCAATATCTGGTCTCGTCATAATAAGCAGTATTAGCGTAGCCTTACTTGTACTACTACCTAAGTTTACAGTAGGATTATACTTAGCGCCTTTCGGTAATGAACCAACTAAATCTAAGTAAGTATCCAATGTAGTTGCTTTACTTAAATCCAGTGGTTCATACTCCTCTAACTTCTGCCTAGCTGCTTCACAGTTATTCTTTAAGACACCGTCTAAATAAGAATCTTCTGTATTACAGAAATCCAGAGTATCATAATAACCAAACATTATTCTAGCACAATCTGGACCAAGTCTACATCCATTCAAATCAACAGTATCTCCATTAGCCTTGCATTGCTCAAGACAATCAGTAAATCTTTTTGTAAGAGACTGTATCATAAATCTCGTATTCATCATGTCCCTTAAAAGCACAACGCCAGCCATTTACATCCCTCCCGTCAAAGAGTCTTTGTAACAGTAGTATTCTTCATAAGGTCCTTCTTAAAAGTATACTCTGCATCAATGATACCATCCATAGCATTTCTTCTCTGTTCGATACAAATGATAGTGATATCCTTTTTCATTGCTAAGAAGATATCCTTCATAGCACTTGTTGTTGTGTCACTGAGAGTAAAGAAATACTCATCAAATAACATTACCTGTAGAGCATCAGGCTGAGCTTTAAGACATGCATACCTAAGCATAGCACCAAGTATAGCACGATATCCACAACCCTCTCTAAGGTTAACATTTTGTCCATTTGCATTAACCACAGTAACACGATTATTCTCTGTAGTCTGCAAATGTATTCCTTGAACATCAGCATCCGGAACAAGATTACCAGCTTCTTCAATAGCCAAATCAAGAATGTTTCTAGCACTCTCCTGATGCTTGATGTTGTAACTCTTAATATTCTTATAGATGTCTTTAAGGTGATTACCAGTCTCCCTAAGGTCACCAATTTCAATCTCCGTATTGTTCATAATATTCTGATACATAACACGTTTACCTTCATTGACTTTACCTCTGTCACGTCTATCCTGTGCAACAGTAAGAGCACTTAGTAAATCATTCCTGCAATCAATAAATTCTTTTCCCCCGACCGTAGGCATATACAGTTTCCTCCTCTCAGACATTCTACTTTCTCATCTTCTTTAAACAGTTTAGAGATTACTGCTACCTGCCCAGATGTAAGGTTAATTCCAAGTAAGGAATTATTTATACTATCACCAACAGTGCATTGAACGTCACTATTGTTAATAGCTATACTGAATGTACCATTCCCAACAAGCAATGACATCTTTTGTTTAGGAAACGCTGTAGCTAAAATAGACAGCTTGTCCACATAGTCGATAAACGATAACTCAGTAACCTTAACACACTCGGCTAACTTTTTATCAATAGCACTAATTACAGCACCACTGATATTATAGTTATTTGTAGGTATCCAGAATTCATACCTGCCAGACTTAAAGTAAACAACATTTAAATCAGGCAAATAAGCATACTCAGCATTTTCCTCTAACTTAAACGCAAAGTCACGTAAAGTACTAAGAGGCACACAAAACTCTGGATACTCCATATTCTCAATAAAGAATGTTTGTCTGTAATCAGCATAGAATTTCTTATTAGAGAATACAGGGTCCGGATCAGCAATAGATAACTCTTTAGCCAACCCAGTACAACTTATCACAGAGTGTATAAGATACTTCAATCTGTTTGCATAAGCAGGCGATAAAGATATTCCATCTGTATTTGGAAATACTCTTCTTTCTTCGTGCTCCTTAACAAACGTAGAGTTAAACGCATCCTGTTCAAAGAATATAACAGCATCAGCAAACGTAATCTGAATAGGCTTGTCCACATCCATAATAGTGATAGCCTTTGTTACCCAGAATGAAGCATCATATTCTTTTGTATTCCTGTCTAATAATTTAACTGGAATAACAGTACACGCTGTGTAATCCCCAAGCATCTGTACATCAAGGACTTTTCCATTTGTCTTGAAGTTAAACATCACTTTATTTCCCTTAACAAAATCGGCAAATAATGATGTAAGATATTTTGCATCAACTTCTATTTTCATGATCTGCCACCATACGTTTCATTGTACTTCACAAGTCGCAAGATACCTTCTTTCTGAATATTGTTAGCATATTCGTTAACAGCCATAAGCTTAGCATTAAGAGTATCTAACTGACCCTGAGCAACTTCAGCATCCGGAACCTCTTTATAAAACTCCGGACATTCATCCTTAAATGAAGCACCATCAAAATTATAAGGAGCACCACTCTTGAATTTATCTGAATACTTGTCCCACTTAGCAACCCATGCATCGAACATTTGTTGCCCTTTCGTTCTTTCTGTGATAAACTTTTCAAGAGCGTCTTTTCTAGCCTGCTCCGGATTAGCCATATAATAATCTACTAACTGTTCAGACATCTTGTATCCTCCTTGTAAATACTTACTAACTTATCAACATCATCTGGACTGTTGATAACATTCCTTATAAGACTCTTATCTCCCGGCGTGTAACCTTGTTGCATCATAAAGGAGTTAAGAGATATAAACCCACCAGACTCACCGATAAAGCTGGCAGTTTCTAACTCCTCATATAATGTTTCCTTACTATTACCTCTAAGAGATTTAAGCTTCTCCCTTGTATCATCAGAAATACCTTTCTTCATAAATACAAGTTCATCTGTATGTAAATCCATCTTGTAGTAACTTAAAGAAAAGTTACCATCGTCATCAATATCAATAATAGGTATGTTGATGAAACTATGACGACTTATCTCACCAGCATCTGTATTTGTAAGGCTACCAGGCACAATCATCGTAGTAGTCTTTCCATCCATCTTATTGATTATGAATGAGCCAATAGGCTTATGTATGTGACCTACAATAGCAAGGTCAATATCTTCCAATGCCGCACTGATAGCAGACGAATCATTACATACACCAAGCATTCCCATATTATACAAATAGGAAGACGGTATGATGTACTCAGAATGATAAAGTCCTATATGATACTTACAAGACTTATCTATCATAGCCTTATACATCATAGCATTCTCTGCATCCTTATTCCAATGCATAAAATGGAACTGCACACCATTAAGAATTAAATCCTTAGGTGTCTTAATAATCTGATGGTCTCTAGAAACCACGTGCCTACTCTTATAATAAGGATGTGGCTGAATAAGGAATAACTCAGGGTTAGAGTCCATTCTTATTCTTATATGATTTCCAATAAGACCATAGAAGTTACCATTAAGTAACTCATACATTTCTCTATCAATATCTGTATGTGATAGAGCTGCCGCAACATCAGAACCATAACCAGCATCAAACCAATCACCTAGTGAGATGAAGTGTGTTACTCCAAGTTCCTTAATTGCATTCATTAAATCCAACTGGACCTTACGACACGCACTAACATAACCACGTATTGTAGTTATGTCTTTCATGCGTTTATGCAAGTCTCCAGCAATCATAACACGATAAGACATTTATATCGATCTCCTTATCTTCCACTTCCCTTATGTGCTGCTCTTATAAGCTCACTAGAGTATTTCTGTGCATAGGTATCTGAATTGAAATTATCATCAGACATCTTCTTAAGACTTTCCTGACTCTTAACATTAAGCTTATAAGAACTTTCATAGATAACATTCTGCACAGATTTAGGTAATACAATAATGACCAGTTTTGAGATAATCTTAATGATGCATACAACCAACATAATGATTAGGAAGTTCTTAATATTATCTATAATAATACTAATAGGGTTACCAATAGCATCAGATACTACTTCCTCAGCATCACTAGGCTTAATACCGCCTTTCATAAAGAAGTTAAAGATTAATGAATATTCAATGCCAAATATAGCAAACGATAAGAAAGCCCAAATGTTCTTAATACCTACATACACAGATACTAAACTGGCGATATTCTCAGCAATCGTAGATATAATCCTTCCTATTGTAGACTTACCATAGTTAATCAATGACATAATAATGCTATTGTTAACAGTAGAATCTTTCTCATCGTTAAGCGCTTCTTTGACAGACTCCTTACTTAATCCTGTCTCTTTTACTGTGATTGAGTGTCCAAAATCCTGTAACACATTGAATGGTCTACTAAGTATAGAATCTTGGATACGACAATTATCACAACCAAACAATCCGTAGACAAATCCGTAATACATAAGCGTTAATATAGAATGTGTAAAGTAGATGCCACAGTGAAGAACCTTTTCAATAAAAGTAAATTCTTCTACATTAGCGGTGTTATTGTATACACCAAATAATCTGTACATAGATAGAGATATACCAAATACAAGTATCGTATCAAGGACTTTGACGAAATCTGAACCATCTTTACCATTCTTATCTTTTAGACTGAAAATAGAAATACGACGTAAGATATGATATACTAAATTACCTACCTTTGCAAAAGCTACAAAGATAGCCAATAAGTAGCCATTGACCGTTTTTGATTTTGTATAATCAGTAATAGACTCTTTATAAGAAGCCGCCTGACTATATACAATATTGAACGCAATAAATACATTGCAAATAAACATAATTATACTATTCATAATACCATCCATTTCCTAGGGTGGGTTAACCCACCCTATCATACTTATTTATTTTGATTTAAGAACATGTTTCCATGTCTTCTGTGTCTCTTCTTTTAAGAACTGCTTGAACCCAGAAATCTGTTCAGTCCTATCATACACATCTAATGCCATATAGTAGACCTGCTTATCGTCATTAAAGATTACAGCAGGAGGGTAGTTGTTAAGCATTAAAAAGTAATTCATTAACACTCTACCAACTCTACCATTACCATCAGCGAAAGGATGTATATTCTCAAACACCAAATGAAAGTAAGATGCACGCGTAAGGACATCACCACCATCTGCCGAGTTTACTTCATTTATCAACTCAGTAATCAGTGTATCTACTTCATCAGGAAACGCACCTGCATTAGAAGCACCTACACAATAGTCATTCTTCTTGAATGTACCAGGTCGTTCACCTTTATTCCATCTACGTTCATCATAGCAACCACGGAGTATAATGTCATGAACCTTAAGGACAAACTCTTTAGTAATAGGAGTTCTTCTCTCTAAGGACTTAGCAATAAACTCATAAGCAAATTTCTGATTCTGTAATTCCATAATGTGACTTACATCACCTGTAAAGTTCTGTACTCTACCATTACAGAATAATTCACGTGTCATGTGATAAGTAACAGGTATATTCTCAATATTAGCAGAGTTGTAAGCAAACACAATATTGAAGTTCTCTAATTCAGTTGTAAAATCATCGATAGTAACAAGATGTTTATCCTGCCACCATTTTAAGATATCTTCATAGCTCATAGAATTCACCGCCTTATTTACCGCCCTTAACAGTTCCTCTAACATGTAACCTACTCCTTACTTTCATGTAAGATTTTCTTGCTCGCTTCTAAGATAGTACTCTTAGCAGTAGCCAGACTTACACCATGCTTTTCTGAATACTCCTTTACAAGTTCATTCAATTGCTTCTCCAGTTTACTCATACTTAATACCGACCTTTCACAAATCTTCCCACTTAATCTCATCTTCCTTTTCTTTGATAAGATCATCATAGGATTGCATAGTTAATAAAACTCTATCTATATCAACCAAACCAGTAGTTCGTTGTACACCGTAGAGTCTTATATACTTATAGAGGTACAGACTTATTGATTTATAATACCTAAGTAGCTGCTCAACATACAAATCATCTAAGTATCTTAATGAGCCAATTTCAATAAAGTTCTTACCTCTTTTTATACGACAGTCATCACACAACGGAATTAAATTATCTAAATCCGTTGATACAATTCTAGTCCACTCTGGTATAAAGCACACACATGTGAGATTGTTCTTACTCCCACAAATAGCACATCTTTTTCCAGTCTTGTTATATACTATCATTCTTTTATGTGAGCCTATCACCATAATGAGTTTCTCCTAACTTTTATGTTCAAATAGTGGACGACCACAAGTAGGGCACACTCCACTAAGAACCTTAAGATAATCATCTAAAGATTTAGGATATGAAATCCTAGGACACAAATCATAGAATTGTATAATAGGTATATCTGGAATCTGTATATTACTTACTGGAACAACAGATAAATCTGGAACTGGAATATCATCAATATAACAATACTCATAGTCCTTTATCTGCTGATAGACTTCAGATAACTCTTCATAGATAGCATCATATGCTCTCCAATCATAAGACTCCATATTATCCAATACTGCCTTAGCACTATCATGCTCTTTCTGTAATCGTGCAATCTTCTCCTTGAATACAGGAAATGTAATTGTCTGAAAAGACGAGAGAAAATTATCCGCAATCTTATCTCTCGTGATATCCTCTACAATACTGTTGTTTGTAGCACCACTCGTAGTGATGAACGGAATAGCACCCCATGTAGGATGCAACTGTAAACAGATATCTCCATTGGCATAAGCACGGAACCCAAACTCACGTACAATAGCGTTCAAACCATCAGCATCATTGATGGCCCTAAATATAGCGTTCTCAGGGTCATCAATAATATTAGGCTTATACATAATAAGAGATTCTTTAACAGCCGGTTTAAGAATTAAACCCAACTGTTTTTCGTTATAGGTAAATATAACAACACCCTGCTCGGTATTATCTTTTATAAGAGTACGCCGAACATCTTCATGTGCTATATCACCAGAAACAAGGTTTTCGATAACCTTAGATATAACAGACTTGCCATTAGAGTTATCTCCAACAAATTCGACAATAGTATTGTTCTCAACAACAATGTGAGCATTACCAATTGCCTGAATATTTTGTAAGTCTATTTTAAACATACTTATCACCTCAAAGCATCTTTATAAAGCTGGGGAGTGTTTCATCCCCAGCCTTTTGTGCAGTACTTAATCTTACAGGTCACCCATATCCTCATCAGCACCAAGGTTGATATCAGGTACAGCCTGAGCCATCTGTGCAAGAGAAGCAGCAGCGGCACCAGCAGCAATAACCTGAGAAGCCTGCTGTAAGTTAGCTTTCTCCTGTTCCTCAAATGTAGGTTCAGCAGTCTCAGTAGCAGAAGCAGAAGTTTCTGATACAGGTGCAGATTCTTCCTTGTCCTCCTGATCAGCAACGAGTTCTTCAAACTTAGTCTTAACAGTAGGAATAGTATCCAACAGATGACTGTTTAAGAAGTCCTTTGCTGCTCTGCCAGTTGTCTCATCCTCATAGTCAATGGAACCGAAAATAGCAGCATTGCTTGCACACCATTTCTTGAATGCAGAGATAACCTCAGCAGGAGTATTTCCACCCTTAAGGTTTCTGTTACGAGACTTGATAATCTCAGCTGTTTCCTCGATCGTTCTACCATTAGCAAGCCCATCAACGAGAGCTTTACCCTGCTGTGCCCAAATGTCAGGGAACATAGATTCAATGGATAAAGACTTAGCAATACCCTGGAACTTAGCAGCCTTACCAGCAGCTTTCTTGTCAGCACCCAGATAATCATACCCTACCTCGAAGTAGGTTGAGTTGTTATCGAAATAAGAAGGGTTGTCCACAATAGCAAGCAACTCATTCATACGCTGGTTACTTAACTCCAAAACTGCATACTGTGCATTTCTGAAATCAGGTGTTCCATCAGGATTCATCTTAACAACCAGAAGCTGTGTAGTCATCTTCTGCTGTACACCAGAAATAGCTGGACTCTTGGACGGATTGATACGTGTACCATCAGCTGCTTTACCACCGTTGTACTTAAGCTCGATACCCTCAAGTGCCTGAGCCAACTTAACCTGATCAACCGGTTTACCGAGTTCCTGAGAAGTTCTCTCAGCCTCAGCTTCCTGATTCTTCTTTTCTCTTACACACTGTGCCTGATGAAGAACACGAGCAATTCTTGCCCAGCTGTCCAGACCAGTCTTATCTGTGATAGAGCCTGCATCGTCCATAGTGTACATATCTTCATTGTAAGCAATAAAAGAGGAACCACAGATTTCAAAATCCAGAGAACGTCCCGGAACCACTGCTACTGCAACGTCTCCAAGTCCCGGTTCAGGCTGTACGACTCTACCGAATAAACGATACTTGCCATTCAGTTCAACAACCTTAGAAAGGTGCTGGTCACTGCCCTGTTTGTCCTTTGCTTTCTTTCCTGCTCTTAATGTACATGCTGTAATGTTTGCCATAATTCTTAATCTCCTTTTGGTTAAAATTTTAATTGGTTAAATGATTTGAAATAGTGCTACTATATAGCCGTGATATAACTATTTTATAGCTTGGTAAAACTTGGTTAATACTTGGTTAATGTTTAACTCCTTTCATACTTATTTATCACGTTCTATGTAATTGGATAAAATCCAGTACATATTCTTTCTTTATTAATAGTATATGACACTATGATATGTATTGTTTCAGTTGCTGTAAATTTTGATGTTAATATCCTGTGCAACTACTGGATGTCAGTTATAGGTTCTTCTGTGATTAAACCTAACCTTATAAGTCTGTCCCTTGAGAAATCTTTTTCCTTTATAAACAGATAAGGTATATCATATTGCAATGGTCTGAAGTCTACAAGTATATCAAATATACATGGTACTACAGTCTTGAAGTCAGTAAATTCAACTGCATTAAGATTGTTCTCTTTGAGAAACTTCTTCACTTTATCAGCCAGTGTAAATGAGATGTAAGTATTTGCTGCATGAATATAAATACACTTCATATAAGCATACTTATATGTAACAGGTATTGTTAATGCACAATTACATTCTGATACCAACTTATACAATGTGCTATAAGATGTATCATCTAAGTCTTCTAGTGTACTATTATTGAATACCGTGTAAAGTAAAATTGTAGGCTTAACGAAATTGTTATAGGTACTAAACACAATACCATCAATCCTGTCAATACCTTCAAACTCATCAAGTACTATAGTATTTAGAAAGTCTCTTATCTCCTGACTAAGTTCTGACAACTCTCCAGTCATCGAACCATTAAAGATAATATAGAAACTTAGGTGCTTAACATTTATAGTTTTCTGCTTAACGAGATTCATAGGACTTACATATACCTCAATGATGAAGCTTCCAAATGTATCAACAAGCATATTAGTTATATTAACTAATTTATCAACATCAGCAATTAAGTCCTTATCATCCTGTTGTATCTTAGCAGCTAAGGACCCCATATTTGCTGCTCTAAGCAATTTACTCATATAAACCTCCTAAGCAATACCGATGAAATTTACAATAACGTACGCAAGCCCGATAAGAAAAATCCACTTGATTACCTTACCGGAAAACTTAAGGACTTTTCCAAGCACAATTGCTACTAACACTACAACAATAGAAAGCACTGGATTACTCAATAAAGCCTGTACCATAAACATATCCTCCTCATACCACTAATCTCTCCCTACACTCTTCGTAAATCTTATTACGTGTATAAAGTTCGGTCTGGAAATCAGATAATCTGATTATATCTTTACCAACACTAACTAATGGATTCTTTCCATCAGCTGTATCAATAATAACACCAGTCACACCATTGTACTCAATCTCTTCTCCTACAAGATATAACGGTATTACATCTAAGAACTTTCTTAACATAATAGGATCAAATTTACTACCTGTTCCATTTGTCATAAACTCTCTTACAGTTAATCTAGGCAATGCATCTTTATAAGGTCTCTTTGCACATAGAGCTTCATAACAGTCAGCAATATGAGTTAACCTAGCCAACTTATAGATATGGTAATCTTTAAGTTGATTAGGATAACCAGTACCATCATGATTCTCATGATGTTGTAAAACTATCTGCTTTACAGCTGTGGGTACTTCCTGATCTAACTCATCTAATATATTATAACCTAACTGAGGGTGTGTTTTTATAATACTAAACTCTTCGTCAGTTAGTTTTCCATTCTTGTTTAAGATATCCAAACTTATTCTTGATTTCCCTATATCATGAACAAGACAACCATAAGATAATAAATATAATTCTCTCACAGTTAATCCAAGTTTTATTCCACATGTGAGTGCTAAGCTTGCAACATTCAACGAATGATTATAAGTAACATCATCATAGTTGAATAACATATTAAGCATAAGACATTCTTCGCTCTTAGCTAAGTTATCAACCATAATGTTAGCACATTTGGATATATCAGTTGTATCTAATCTTTTAAGACTCATATAAGTCATATTTGTTAAAGATGAGAAGTTTAAACACTCTTCATCAAACTGATCTCCAATAACAGCTTTTATCTGAACTTTATGAATTCCAAAATTAGTAAAAAACCTTTTTAAAGTTCTACTGATAGGAGTACCAGGATTACATATTAAAACACCACTAGGACTAATTACAGGCTCGGATATAATTTGTCCAATAACTGCATCCTCTACATTTACGACGCGCATAAACTAAACACCACCTAACTGGAGGAAGCTTTCACTTCATCCATAATTGTTACATATCCTCTTAAAGTTCTTTTCCAGTTTCATCATATGTACTATGACAAGAAGTGCACTCCCATACATTAGGGTTCTTCTTACTCTTATTATGTTCAGAGTAAATAGGAGTACCACAGCACTCGCACTCAAACAGCTCTCTACCCCATGAAGCTTCATGACACTTCAAAGGTTTATTGAAGATCTTCTCCTGACAGTTAAAGCATACACCGGAAATGATAAGCTCTCTTCCAAAAGAATCAATGTCATCAAATGCTTCCTGAACACTTGCTCCAGCTTCATATTTCTCCATCTGTTCATCCATTACATAGAGAGTACTAGACTCTCCACAGAAAGGACAGGTTTTAATAACTTCCATAATAAGCCCTCCTAATTAAGCTTTACATCGTACACATCATTAGATACATTAAGTACCTTAATGTTGTATCCAAGCACGCCAACCATAGCACCATTAAAGCTGTACTCATCCTCATCGAAGTCATCAAGAACCATAGAATTCCAGATGCTTGTCTTTTCCATAGAATCAGCATCTTTGTGTGGAACATTTTTATTAGGTTCTACCAACGCCAGCTTGAATCTTGCTATACGTTCTGTAGTAGCCAGGATACCTGTCCATCTCAAAGCTTCCATAACAATAACAGCATCGCCATTATTTACAAAACCTTTAAGAGTGTACAATTTCTGAATGTCATCTCTTGTAAACAACTGCTGACATTTATCAGCAACCTCTAAGTGTGTTAAACCTTTAAACTCACTGAAAGTAGCCATATAGACTCTTGCGATCTTGTTGATTACATGCTGAATGTTTATAGCACTATCATTGTTTGTTGTTGTCTTTGCCTGAACAGTACCTTTCATAGCTGCTCCAAATAATCTTTCCTTATCCATAATAGACCTCCTATACTCTCATAAACTTAGCTTGCTTAGCACGCTCATCTTCCTGTATCTGCAAAATCTCTTTAGCAGTAAGACAACGTTTAGCAGTGTAACAATACACTCGTAACGGTACACAATAATTGTATGCCTGATAAATAAGGTTACGTGTCATGTAATCTTCGCCATCCCAGAATATTATAGCACCTTTATGAGCTCTACCACCAACTCTAGTAAACATATCTTCGTTTCTCTGGAAACCAGCTTTATTACCTTTTCCTTCCCAATCTGCTTCATACTTAAGAACATCATAGTCATTATGCATAGCATAATCAATAGCTATACTGTCTGTCCCAGAATTATCTCCTGTAACAACCTTGATTTCCTTATAGTCTTTCTTAGCAGTTGTAAGAAACTTATCAGATACTAGCTGAAATAATTCAGCTGCTCTGATAGGAGTAACAACATCATTCACAATAGCTGTAACAAAGTTATCACTCTTGAATCCTTTATCACCAGATAAGATGATATAGAACCTCTCTTTATCAGCCTGTAGTTCTGTATTTAATTTCTTCCAATCCACCATAAGCTACTCTCCTATTTCAGCAGGTGGAGCAGGTATATTTGAAATAGTACTTTCTACAAACTGTCTTGCACTACTCTGTTCTGGTGTCAGATTAAACACCTCAGTTGTTGTAAATGATTTATAGGATTCAGTGATTAGGATGCCTGCAATCTCATCCAGTACAGTCTGTCCATCAAGACCTGTCTGATCACTTAAAGCCTGTGCGTTAATACCTGCATTTGCTAACACATCATAGATGGCATCCTGTTCACCTGTGATACCAAATAAGCTTTCACATAATAAGGCATCATAGTTGAAAGCCTGTTCCACAGTAAGTTCCTCTTGAGTTTCCTTAGTTTCCTCAGTACTTCCAGATGTTTTATAAACGTACTCAGGAACATCTATTGAACTCTCATTATCATTTACAATTGGAGTAACAGATACTGACATACCGGTAAGCTCTGTAGGATTATCTTCGTAAGTTAATCCATCCATAGGATTCACATCAGCTGTAATCATAATCATCTCGCGTGTAGCTGAATCATACACAGCCCTGAATTTATAAGAACAGTCAGATATACCATACTCTGATAATATATCTTTTATATAAGAATCAAATGAACTGTTCGACAACCCTGATGCCTGACCATTAACATAAAGCCTATCACCCTGCTGTTCAAATGAATCCACAGTCACTTTAGATGTATCAAGCTGATAAGCGTAGTACTCATCGAAGTTTTCATAAGGCTCATAAGTCCAACCTGTATAGTTTGTGTTAAAGTATTTCATAGCGTCATTCTTACTGTAATAAGCAAGAATAGAAGTGCTATGGAAATCATCACTAGTTATATCCTTATGAGTAATAACATCATAAGCAACATCCTCATCAGCTTCATGAATCATCGAATTAGACACCTGATGTATTACATTGCGATTCTTAACCTTAACAGTTAAATCCAACATAGACTGTAAGTTTAACTTCTGGTAATTGTAAGTTGTTTCTCCAGCCATTAAATCATAAGCTGTGAAACCTAATGTCTCCTCAAGCGTAGGAGGTAATGTCTCCTCTGTAGACTCAGTCTCAACATTTTTGTCCCACGGCATCTGTGCCGCGCATCCTGTAGTAACAAGTATGAGACCACTACAAAGAATAGGTAACCATACTCTTTTCATAATTTCATCCTTTCCATACTTAATAAGTTTTCTGTATTACTTCATAAGCTTCCTTTGGACTATAGTTGATAAAGGTACTATCAACAATACCATCAATCTCATCTTCGGATATGTAATCAACACCCTTAAGATAATCAATAGCAAGTTCCTTGTATTCCGCTTCTTCCATAGATACAGGTGTCACAGACTCTGCACTTCCTTTTCGTGCCGCCCTCATAAGCTCACTCTCTGCGATAGCAACTTCTTCTGCAAACTCAACATCATAATCATCATGAACTAAGAACGATAAGATGTAGCCATCATATTCATTGAGTAGCTCCGTAAACTTATTTCTCACATCTTCAACAGCCTGCTCTATGTTTGAATCTTGTACACTAACACCTCTTACGTTTCTACAAGACCTTAGGTCGGCTTCAAGGTTCAATACAGAATATGCTGTAGCAAAGAATCCTTTCCTGAATAATATGGCTTTATTATCATAAAGACACTCAATCCATAACAGGTTAAATATACTCATTGGATTAGGATTTGCATATACCCAATTGTAGTACTCTCTTGTAATATCCTCACGCCAGTTAGGATCCTCATGTTTATCATCAATGTATAAATACACATTGTATGTAGGCAATCCAAAATCTGAACCTATGTATTTCTGCCACAGGCTACTAATAGTATCATTCGAGTAGAACTCATTGATTACCTCTTCATCAGCATTAGACGCTGGGTCAGATAGTTTATTCAGTATGTTGACCACATCAATATCTAAATGACTAAAGTCCTCTCTTGATATTTTTAATGCAAGACTGAATGCAGCTAACGAGGTTAGTAACTTCCAATTACGTAAATCCCAAACCTCTTTCTTAGAGCCAACACTTTTAACATGCCGGTTCCAAGATACACACTGCTCATATAGTCCCTTCTTCAATTCTTCTATTTCATTCATAGCATTACCTCTTCACCTGCCACACACTAGAACAGTTTCTAAAGTTAACCAAGTAACTTCTTGTACAGTTAACTTCTTCCTCTTCTATATAGAGAATCATTTTACTTTCATCCAACTGTTTAAGAATACCTGTAATGTGTGAACCATTTGACTGCGTAACATTTATTCTCTGGTCAATCTGCAGAGTACTTAATATGTTATTCATACAAACCTCCTACTGAATGAAATTATCAGCATTAGAAGATAACGGCGTACTGTTATCAATAACACGCTCATTAAACTTAACTTCACACACTTCATCAGGATTGATAACAATACCCTCGCCATTAACCTTGCCAAGAATCATACCACTAGGAAGTACACCATAGAAGTCAATCAGTCCAGCACTTCCGCCGTGAATATAGTTAACTTCCATTCTCTGCCCTTTGCTAAGCACACCATTTAAGAAATTGAAATTTGCCATAATACATTCCTCCTATTTGTTTAATACAATATCGAGATACATATCTGGTGTAAGCCATACACCTTGTCTATACAGGTACACATAAGTAAGCATACCATACTTATAAGAAAGTTTAATATCGTGTAATGTTCCTTTAGATTCTCCATCCCAAAGGATAAACACCATATTCCTTTTTACTTCTGCTAAGTATTCAAACATCTTTACATTTCTAATGTATCCTGCTTGTTTACCTATACTCCAATCTGCTAACATCTCCGTAAGCTGATAACCATAACGATTAGCAAACTTACGACCATAGACGTCAGCTCCTCTTGCACCACCCTCAACGATTTCAACAGGATAGCTAGGTAAGACACACTCATTAATCTTACTGTTTATAACAGAGTCCATAACAGCTCCAACTGTTACAAGGTTAAAACTCTCATCTATCTGTGACTCATCAAAATTTCTAGACCCACAGATAAGGACACGTAATGGACTACAAATACCATTAACCTCTGTCTCAATAGACTCAATGTGGAGCTTGTAATATAACTCTCCTTTGACTGCTCCCCAATCTTCTCTCCCAGTTCCAATAGACAGACTAACAGATACCACTAAGCTAGGCGAGTTAATATCATAACCCGCCTTAAGCATAATATCTACAATATGCCCAGGAATAGGATTATCACCATCAAAAGGAAACACATTCTTAAACCTTGTAGTCCAATAAGGTTTAATCTCTCTGTATTCATCTTTCTTTTCACCAGAAGCAATCATCTCCAACCATTTCATTTTAATTGGTAGACTTAACATTTTTCTCAGCCTCAATTTCTTCCTGAATCTTATCCAACCTAGCATTATACTCATCAATAAATTCACCAGGAATCTCACCTGTCTGACACATATTGATAAGCTCCTGTGGATCAGTTACCTCTTTACTTGTTCCACCAGCAGCGCACAGTAAGTCACGAGGATATTCACCAACACGTACTACCTCAACATTGTCTTTAGCATAATTACAGCATAAACCGAAAGTAGTACCAAGTCTTGAATCACCAGACTCAAACTTCATAATAGCATATCCAAGTTTATTTTTATCACGAACAACAATGTAGCTAGCTACATCCTCATTATTAGATTTCACTCTTTTGTACCCTCCTCTTATAATCCTCTGCACTGATAATAGTATGCTCGTCGTATGCTTTACGTAATCCTCTGAACTATCCATTACTTTCACCCTGATGTAATGGATGATTTATCCATGAGTTACAAATATGATCATGCTGAGTATCCAGTTGGATTTCAATAGGATAGTGATAACCATCTAACTGATAGTAAAGCTTAACTCCACGATAACCTCTATCATCTTTAGTACCTTTTTGTAAATCTACAACCTTGTACCATTCTGGATATTTCTCTAAATAATCCCACGCAGTCAATCTGATAGTGATTATTCCACGTACAGTTGTATTAGCATTTGCTTCTGTATTTCTAGTGATAATATCTTCAAAGTCACGCATGTAGCCAATAATATAAGGCATCTGTAACTCAGATAATTTATCTCCTATCTTCTCGCTAATACAAGGTATATCCGTCCTAACAGATTTAATGAATTCCTCGTTTACAGTAAGACCTCTCATATCTTTCCCATAAGAACTTCTAAAGCTTATTTCCTTGAGAAATCTTCATTAGGTAAATCATTATACAATCTCTTCGCCCTTACAGTTTTCTTCAACTGTTCCACTAATGACATACTGTTTTATCTCCTGAGTAATAATTTTGTTTTTACGAAAGGATTACTAAGAGATGTAAGTTCTTTTAAGAGTTGTTCTTCATATTTATGCTCTTCCAGTTTCCTTAGTCCCTCAATATCCTTACCTTTAGTACATTGTATAATCATTGCTTTTGGCAACTGCCTTTTTATCTGGGATACATATTTATCACCAGTATCATCAAAGTCAGGAACCATAATAAGTCTGTTTCCAAACCTTGATAATATTCTTATAACATAAGGCGTAAGATATGAACCCAATGACGCCATAGCCTGGAATCCTTGTGACCTAAGATATAATGTACACATAAGACCCTCTGTGATAAATACAGGTTTCTTTGACGTATAATATTCAGGTAACATCTCCATACCATATAATGTAGTAGCCTTTGCCTTATAGCCATAATTCTTAGAATCTAAATATTTAGGTTCTACAAAAGGATCCCATCCACAGAATCCCATAACATTACCATAAACATCTTTTACAGGAAATACACAACGTCCCCACATAGGGACCCAGTTCTTTTTAACGAAACCCAGCGGCTCCTGCAACATCCATTCTGGGAACTGTGAGATAGGCATATCTTCATCAACACAAAATGCATCAGAAGTTTTAGCTACCTCGATAGGTAATTCCCTGAACTGTTCTATGAATAACTTCATAGCATGCTCATGATAATCTTGAGCCTGAAAGAACCTAACTATATTAGCTAGGTCCTCTCTAACCTCTTCAACGGAATACTCATTTACATATAGTTCAAATTCATCAAAACCATACATAATTCATAAACCTCCGTTTCATACTTATTTTATTTATTAGACTTGTTAGCCCAATTTACAACTTCCATAGGACTAGCCGCCTGCACTCCAAGGCTAGCCACCTGTGACACATGGTTATAGTAATCATCTATAAACAGGATACTATTAGCATCCAAGCAGTACGCCCGGATGATATAAGATACCATATCTTTCTTAGCAGCCTCCCCAGTTGAAACACAGAAGTTCTTCATATCGACTCCATACTTCTGTTTGACCCAACCAAGTTTCACATCTGCAGTAGCACAGAACTCAACAGCAGAGATAAGACCCATATCAATATTGTTATCTCTACAATAGTTGATAAGTTTCATCATCTGCTTGGAATACTCACAACCATTACCATCCCACCAGCTTGTATCACCTGTAAACATTGCTTTATTATAACTGTCAGCATTAAGGTTATAATGGTTTGAATGAATACATAAAGTATCATCAAAGTCAAACAGTACAAGTTTAGCTCTACTCAAATTTATCATTTAGTTATTTCTCCTTATCTATTACAGATTCTGAATATACATCGTTCGATCTGGCATACACCACATTTAGGATTCTTTGCACAAATCTCTCCAAACCCTGTAGCACCATATAACCAGATAATCTCATTTACATAAGTTATAGGGAGATTTAATTCTCTACCTAACCCTGACATTGAATTAACAACATCTCGTACAGAACAGTCCTCGTAAGGTATCATTCCAAGCCTACCTAAAATTCTTCTGATATGGACATCAGGTTTACATGTATCAATACCAACATTACGAAGATATTGTAGTGCCAAAGTCTGAGCAAATCCAGCCAGCTTATAGTGACCAGACGATAAAACATTTGACACATCGTAAGGGTCATTATTAGTGACTAATTTTTCCAAATCCTCAATAACACCCACGATCTCTTTCATAAGCCTTACATTGTAGGATACTCCCTGCATCTGGCGCATTATAGCTCTATTACCACAACCAGCAGCACATACCTTATCCATAAGAACCTTAGGGTCTTCACTCTCTAAGAACTCAGGATTATAATATCCGAATATTTCATCAAGCTTAGGTATATTCTCCTCTACCTGTTTCCAAGGTCGATTAGCTGAAAGTAAAGATAACAGCATAGCCTTTATATGTTCCTCAAAAGTAAAAGCATGTCCATCTTTTCGTAACTGGTACATCTTATATGAGTAACCATTACCAACCTCAATACCTCTACTCTCAAGAAGAGTTTTCATTTTTAAGATATCTTCAGATGATGCCATAAAATTCCTCCTACAATAACACAGTATTTCCATCATAAAGAATTGATGGAGAACTGAGTTTATTTATAGAAAAAGGTATTCTTCCAATAGGTGTCTCATCAATATCAGGAATACCCTCTCTAGGTATAACCTTGATTGTACCACCTGTCTTAAGCATCTCTTTTCGCATCTCAGTAACAACTCTGTTTACAGTAGACTCTTTCTCACCTGCCTGCTTAAGCTGATTAGCCTTACCAACTAACTCAACTAAGCTTTTACACCCAGCTAAATAAGCTTTCATTTCATCCTTTTTCATATTCTGCACTCTCCCTTACAGTAGGTCATGATTCCATGCATCAACCCAGATTACATAAGTCATAACAGCATCATACAATGCACCATGCGCACCAGTAGTCCTATCCTTATCAAAACCATCGTAAACGTAGTCTACAACTTTCTGACCATTAGGAAGTACATCGATGTACTCCTCAAGTCTGCCTTTCTTACCAGGTGCTAATGGATACTTATATTTATCAAACCACAGTGAATGGAATCTATCCTTATAGATGGTCTGCATATCAAGAGAGTAACATGAATTCTCATAGATAACCTTACCACCATTGTAAGCATTCATGTTAAGTCTAAAAGCCAAATCAGAGATATCAAACTTGTGACCAGCATGCTTCTGAATAAAAGCCTTAATGAATGGTTCATCAAACTTTGCAGAGTTCTTACCGATAATACAAGTACACTGCAACATCGCATTAAGGGCAATGAGGTTCTTCTCGAAATCCTGTTCATATTTCTGTAAGAAGTCCCTTGTAAGACCGTGTACTTTCTGAGCCTCAGACTCAATATTGAAATAAGGTTTATAGAAATACAATGTACCATGATTAAGGATTTCCTTGTTATTCATATCTACATTGATATAACCTACCTCAAGAATTTCAGACTCATCACTGAGCTGTGATACTCCATTAACTGTATTGAATTTTAACCAACCAGTCGTCTCAATATCAATTACTGTTCCTACCATACTTATTTTCCTTTCTTGTTATAACGTACTGACACACAATTTAGCGTATACTATTGATATTATAACCTTTATCAATAGTATATGATAAATCGTATATATTAAATTCAGTCAATGTAATTGTTATATGTATAAGTTACTTGTCCAATGTTTCCTTTAAGAACTCAAGCTTTTCTGAAATATATTCCTCAGAATATTCAGACTCAGGAAACTTAGGATCTATTTCCTCAAGAGTTTGTCTAACAATCTCTGATACCACATAACGCATGTAAAGTTTATTATCAGCCGGCACCACATACCAAGGAGCTTTCTTTGATGCAGTCTTATTTACCATATCCTCGAAAGCCTGCATATAGTCATCCCAATACTCCCGCTCTGCCAAATCATTAGAAGATATTTTCCAATATTTCTTAGGTTTCTCCATTCTAGAGATGAACCGTTTAGCTTGTTCTTTCTTTGATACATCTAGGAATATCTTTACAACCTTTGTACCAGTTGATGCAAGATAGTCCTCAAACTGATTTATGTATTTATATCTTTTAGCAATCACATCATCTGTATTTGCAAAGTCTGGAAGTTTATCCTGCTCATAGAGTTTATGCACTCTACCAACAAGAACATCTTCATAATAGGAACGATTGAAGATAGAGATAAACCCTCTCTGTGGTAAAGCCTTCCAGAACCTCCATAAAAAGTCATGTGCTTTCTCTTCATTAGTTGGAGCCTTAAAACAAAACTCATTTACACCATGCGGAGATAAGCATCCAAATACCGCTCTTATTGTTCCATCTTTACCAGCAGCATCCATAGCCTGAAAGATAAAGATTACACCAGCTTTACGTTCAGCATAAAGAGCCTGCTGTAACTTATTAATCTCGTTAAGATTCTCATTTCCTGAATTAGCTAACTCTGCAATATCAACATCTTTATTATCCGATGTTGGAAACTTTGAGATATTAAACTTCTTTGAACCATCAAACTTGTACTTACTTAATTTCATCTATAAACCTCCAATTATTCCATATTCAATTTTCTTTGTTGTAATTGTAATCTCTGTCGTAGGGCAACGAAACTACACCATTTAGGATTTAATGAAGCTTCGTCTAAAGATACACCAACAACAAGTATCTCATCATCTGCGTCAGATTCCACACATCTTACAATCTCTCCAGATACATGGTACATTCTATCACCAGGATTACATGTGAATGAAATAGATACTTTATCTCCAATATCAAATTCACATCCAGAATCTTTACAAATAGAAATACCTAGACCTGTCTGTGATATATCTCTAACATAACAAGAACGAACCTTAGAGTTGGTCTTGATTTGTATGTCAGCCATCGTAACAAACTCAACTCTAAACTCCTTTCTTCTATTATAAGGTTTGGAATTTTTGTGTGAGACCAATGCGTAGTAAACAGTACCTTTCCAATTTATTGTACCACTCTTTTCTACATCATAACGATACACCCTATTATCCTCAGTGTTGGTAACCTCAGCAATAAGATTACCAACATTGATGTGCACGTAGGAACCATTTATAACGATAGGTTTACATACACAGTGACCAGTAGGATCTTTATCGACTGGTTCACAAATCTCTGTTTCCCAAAACTCATCTTCTTTATACTTCTGAAATAACTTTACATGAGACCCAGAAGTATGCTCATGTATCATCATAGTAACACTCCTAACTACTCCGCATACTTATTTATATTACCTATAAGCTCCCAGAATCTTTCACCATCATCTCTCATAAGTGTATATAAATCCGGTGTAAATACTTCATCTCCAAACTTAATAATAACTTCACACTTATCATCACCAATAAGCTTTGCCCTTGTAAACATAAGAGCTAAACCTAACAGATTCTTTGATGGTTTACTTTTGCACCTGTCACATGAACAATGTCCCCATATATTGTCATGCCAACCTGTAGTATCTTCCATAATATACTCAGTGCCTGTGTTAAGCAATAATTCTTTAAGCTTCTCATTCTGTGAAAACTTTGCGTAAACAATATCACACATAGTTTGGAACTTAATAGATTCCCAATCACTTCTTAGAGTAACATTTCGTCCCAGCTTCTTAGCTTGTCCACCATTGAGATTAACAAACTTAAGTTGCTCTTCTTCACTCAAAGTTTTCTGTGCTTGAAAAATAGCTTCTGTGTTACTGTAAACTAAACCATTCCATCTAACTCTACAATTCCAGAAATTACTGAACTCAGGATAGATTCCATTTTGTTTACCAAATCGTATCATTCTATTTCACCTTCCTCTTTCTCTTACATCCATAATAATGCTTACCATGAGTAAACATATCAGGACCGAGATTACGCTGTAACTCTTTCTTTGCCAGATAAGATTTCTCATACTTAATCTTACGTTTTATTTCTACATCTGTTAAAGCTTATTACCTGTGTCTCCGACACAATAGATTTCCTTATAAGCTTCCTCATCAGCTAACTGTAAAGTAGGCTGTACCTCAACTATAGTACATAACCCAAACAACTCAGTAACTTCATCTATTGATAATGACATGAGCTTATCACACACCTTCTTCGACGTTACAGTACTTTCAGTTAACCCTATACCCTCAAGGAATTTCTTTCCATCAATTTTCATACTTACCTCATTTAGGAAGCCCATACTCATCATAAATATCTCTATATTTATTTGGTACTCTCGATGATAAAACCGAGTACATAGAAAACAACTGCACCATAGCAGTATTAAACTCATACTCAGCTTTCTCACGTTTCTTTCTTCTGATTTCCTTCAGTCTCTCTTTCTGTTCATCTGTAAGAGAATTATACCAATCATCATAGAGTTTTTGTTTGTACACACGTATCATATCCACGCCACAGATACAGTACCAACACCTTCTCTTTAACTCTGCATACCCATGCCATACTTAACCTCTTCCTTTATTTGCTGCTCTTAATAATAGATTAACCTTAGTTCCATAAGTAGTAAAATCAAACTGTCTATGATTACCAAGTAGCCTGTCAATCTGTATGTTCTTAAACTCGTTAACAATAGTCAATCTGTTCTTATCAAACTTATCATCAGTATTAACTTCAAGCACTAAATCTTTAAGGTTGATAAGATCACTTCTTATTGCTGGAGTCATAAGAGCTTCCGCTGTCTCATAGTAATCGGTTCCAATCTGTGGACCTCTTTCTCTAACCCACTTATCCATATCAGGAAATCCTTCATACCAATCAGCATACGGAAACATAGCACGATTGTAATCAAACACTGGAGCCATAGCAACTCTTTCAAATGTTTCATTGTTTACTAAGAATCCGAAATTACCAAAATGTCTATCCTGATTTATACACACAGCATCAGCAACAATCATACGTCTAAAGTTATCCTCTCCCCCAAACTTAGAAAACTCATTTAACAGTTTACTTATATTAGGAGTAACCAGATTAAATATAGCTGCAGCTTTATATCCATACTCTTCTGCCGTAAATAATTTACATTTAGAGACTACCCTTCCGTCATAATGCGTAAGTTTATACTGTACACTATTCTCACATAAACAGGTATATACCTGTGATGCTAACACTTCACTGTAAGGTTCCATACCTGCATTTGATGCACCAGTTGACCCAGCTTTTATTAAATAGATATCATCTTCTTTAACCCAGCATTTATCAAATGCTCCATCTGTTGTTAACTCTGGAGAAGTTGTCGAAAATTTCATACCGCATAATCCATTTCCGTCAAATGATAATTTAGACACTACTTCATCAAAATCATTTGAATATAGAGACACACTATCCCAATTGATATTTTCTAATGCTGATTTTACCCATAATGTGTCATTTAAAGACAGGCAATGAGTTAACCCAATAAATCCGGACAGTGTTCTTCCACCCATCATATCAAGTATACTTTGTACATGTTTTCTATGTTTAGCCGCACTACGTTTACTAATCCACGTATCAATATCAGGCAACCAAATAGGCAAATCAGTATATTGTTCAATTACAGAACATTGTTCCATAACACCTTCACCATCTATACTAAACTTCATAAGCTTAGTGTCTTTATTCATAAGATAATATTCCATTATACAAAGCCTCCTTAAATACAATTACATAGCTGTACCTCTATAATAAACATTTCTAGGCCAACCACTAACAACAAAAGTATTAGCCAGCTTATAGCCAGTACTCTCTATACTACACACAGATGGAGTATTGTCTGGATGAGCACAGCACCAAATAGTGTCATATCCCATCCTCCGTGCTTCCCTGACAGTTACATCCATGAATCTCTTCTGAATACCATTTCCTCTATACTCCATATCCACAACAACAAACTCATGACACATAATCTTATTACCAGGAATCTGCATCCAATCAGTAATTGGTCTAGAAAAGAATAAACCATTTTCAAACGCAAAGCTAGCAGCTATAAGCTTATCACGATTATATACACCTAAGAGAATATAGTCGCCATCAAGATATTTCTGAATTGTTTTCTCATCAGTTGGGTAATAATACTCACCATGTGGTAGGGTTTTATTTACCTTATTCTGTAACTCAACTATAGGTTTCAAGTCTCTCTTAGGCTTCTTTATTTCAATCTTCTTTATAGATAAGTCAAAATACTGACTCATAATGTAACCTCCATAACACTTTACTTGTCTATTATATAGTTATACTTCTATAGTAAATATTTCTTGTCCAATCACCAATTTGAACAGTGGTAGCACACTTATACCCAGAAGCTTCGATACTACATACTGACGGAGTATTATCAGGGTGTACACAACACCACATATACTCGTAACCAAGCTTTCTCGCTTCCCTCATCGTAGCGTCCATAAACCTTTTCTGTAAACCATTACTACGATAATCCATATCAACAATTACAAACTCATGGTTCATAGTTTTCTCAACAGGAAAATCTATATAATCAGTAACTGGTTTGAAATCAGGAAGAGCACCATACTGTGTAGCAAAGCTAGCAGCAATAAGCTTACCTCTGTCATAGACACCCAGTAAGATATAATCTCCTTACATATCTTCCATCATTTCATCAAATTCTGTTGGACAGTAATACTCATCCTTTGGCAATGTACTGTCTACTTTCTTCTGTAATTCTAATACAGGCTTTAAATCTCTTTTAGGTTTAACAATCTCAATTTTATGTATTGATAAGTCAACATACAAACTCATCATACACACCTTCTTTCTTTATATGTTTTAACTGCTAGGTACTAAATGTACCTAACAGCAAAGGTGTTAATAGGAGCTATTATCTCTCTTACCATATCTACTATAACCTATCTGGTTTAAACCAGATTACTATCATAGTCTGGAAGCTGGCACATGGACACCTAGCCACGCGAATGTGGATAGTGCGACTCGAACCCACACGTCATTTAACACTAGAACCTAAATCTAGCGCGTCTGCCAATTCCGCCATATCCACCTACTTAGAACTAACATCCCTATTGTAACAACTGAATTAATCTGTCTTCACGTATACTTACTTTATTTTCATCTCTCGTACTATCACTCTCCAGTTAATACATAGGGAATGTAGAAGTCCAATAAGGATAATCCTCTACACTCCGAATGCATCTGTACATAACACTCTCGCAGTTACCATCGGCGTACGTTTTACTTTTGGTCAGTTCTCCGCTAGTTTCGTCTCTGCCCTTTCTAGATAGTCTACAACATTTCTGTGCACATAGCTATAGACCCGGAATTAACCGAATGGAGTACTAAGGATTCGAACCTTTCATTCCTGTAAATAACACAGTTATTACATAAAGTGTACTCCTATTTTATTTAAGCTTTAAACCTGTAGAATCCATACTTGGCGAAGTGCTTCATCACTTCTTCTTTAGTATCAAATCTACCAGTCTCATGATAGATTCTGTTTATCTCCTTTACTGCTTCGTCAAACTTTTCTTCTGCAGTCTCGTCCTTATCAGTTGCAAAACTAAACATTTGTACCTGATTACCAAACATTACTCTAATGTTAAATCCTTTCATCTATATACCTCCTTTCTATTATCTACTCTAAAATAATTGTTTAGAAAACTTTTCTACAGCTGGTATTAAATTCTCAACTTTCCTGATAAACTCTTTTGACGGCATATTAATACCATTAAACTCTATACTCGTTCCACCAAGGCGTTCACATACAATCTCAATCTTACCCAATAATGGATAGTAGTGAACATACACATCATCAAGTGATATCATATATGTTACACCGTATTCATCATCACCATAACAATAGTGATCAGGCTCATAGTACAATTTTGTTCCTTTATAGTTTTTATACTTATTTATCTCACCAGGTTTTATAACAAGTACATTGTCTATAGGTGTTAATGTTTTAAGATTAATAGCATAAGATCTCTGACAATCCTCATCTACAAGTCTATCAGGACCATGCCATGCTGAGAATTGTTCTATCCTGTATACACCGTTACAAGACTCATTAAATATATCTATAACACGTTTGACAAAGTAATCTACATTCTTACGAACAATACCATCAAACATGTAAGTAGAGTCTTTATCATTACACGGTGTATCAGCACTACACTTTAACGCCGCACCATAAGTTTATTCAAATCAGCCATATAATTAACGCTCCCTTACATTATTCTATTGTCATTTTAATCTTTGCATTCTTAGTATTTTCTTCAGCTTTCTTTGCAATATCAATTAAGATTGTATGCCTGCCATAAGCATGCTTCTTTAATCACGCTATACTTTATGTCAGGTTCTAGTATAGCGTGATATGCAACCTTACCAATGATTACTCTTAATACACCTATCCTAATGAGTATTATTTATACACTCATTTTTACATCCTATCTCTGGTAATAGTACTCGCGTTGTATTCATCGTTTGCGAAATGTACAGTCACATCATCTGCATGTTTATCCTCAGATATATGGATCAATGTAAACTGTGCAGACATATCAGTTCCTAACGTTTTCTGTATCCCATCACATTCATCAGAATGTAACAGTAACGTAATACCAACTGCCCGTCCAACCTTTAAGAAGTTCACAAGCAGATCATATACATCTTCCTTGTCCATTTGCTTAAGTATTTTATCAGCACCAATCCAGCATATAACAACCGGCTTCATCTTATCATGCTTATTAGCCCAATCATTGTAGCACTCGATATTTTTATTATTCGTACTGTTCAACAAGTTGTAACGCTGATTAAGTCTTGACTCCATATCACTTAATACTTCTACAGCTTTCTCTGCTGTACATATTTCATACGGAATAACAGTCGTTCCTAAGCCATCTTTAACAGATGACGCAAACTCGTTTATATCATCAGTTATAAGATTAACTACAGTATCTCCGAAACTACCATTTTCCATAACATCATATATCTTGTCCCTACTCATACCACCATCGAATGCAATGTGATTGATAGGTCCCATGCTGACATCAATAGTCGTACTAACTCCTTCAATATTTGAAGGAACTCTTAATTGATAAAATCTTCCCATTTCTTAATTCTCCTTTGCATTATAATTATGTAAGATATTATTACTTACCAGCTCCTTTACGAGCAGCAGCTATCAACGGATTAACAGTTGTATTTATTCCTAACTGTTTAGCACGCTTCATAAAAGTTTCATACTGCTTAGTAGTGAGAAACATGTCACGCGTTATAGGCTTTGTGAAATGCACATCAACTTTCTTAATAGCCATCATAGCATTTTCCTTTAATGATTTATTATCATAGAAATAACTAAGATAGTTCTCATCATCCATAACACCATTATCAAAAGCGTTATTATGATCAAATAATGGATGAAGCCTTAATACCTCTACTGTATCAGAATCATAGTATACTCCCCAATTCTGTCCATGTCTATCTGGATTGGCAATAAGGTAATCAACAATAAGCATCTTGTAAAATCCATCTGCATCAAGACGGATAAGTTCGTCAATAGGATTTACACCAAGACGATTACAGTAACCATTGAATGTAAGACCATCAGCAATAGAGATATCATCATTCGTCATAAGATGACATGCACATACATATTCACCCATATCCTCTCTGGCTTCATAATGACAGTGAGTAACATTCATACAGTCTAAGATATTTGAAACCATAACCTCTATCTTAGCTGTAGAGTTAATATCATTCAACTTATAAAGCCATAATGAACCATCCTTATCACGATGCCATGCTTTTGCATAGGCACCGTTTGTTGTAAACTCTGGAGACTGTAATGAACCTTGCAATGACAATGAGGTACCATGCAAAGCAATCTGAGCTACAGCTTGGTTTAATGAGTTATGTCGAATGTTTATATTATCCCACTTTGTTATAGTGTCTGTAGATAACTTAACCCAATAGTTATCCAACACAGATAACGCTCTACAAGCAATAGACAGTTTAGCTCTAGATTTTTCATCAGTAAGCTGTTCCAGTCTATATGCCTGATATATCTTCTTAGCATTAGCTCTAGACAACAATAGAGTTCTATTTGCAAGCCAAGATATAATGGCTTCTGTATTGTTCTTTATTGCAATCTTATTCTGAGTATCTTCATACTTAGAACTTATCTCCCAATATCCTTTAACAGGTTTTAAACAATGTTGTAATCTCAACGGGAGATACATCTCATTAATTATGCTTATATCTCCTGTTGACATGTTTATAGATAATACTTCTATATTAGCACACATAAGCACCAATCTAACATCTAATTCATCATTCATTATTGTTCAACCCTCCTCTAATACACTTACTTAAATTTCAACGTGTTTGTACTTATGTATCTATTCTCTGTTTTCGTAAACACCATGTGCTGTTATCCACTCACATAAGAACGAGAATGCACGTACACCACCATCATTGAAGTCCATAGAATTGTACTGCTCTCTTACAGCATCATATCCACCAGGAAATACACTTTTAATTCCTGTAAGTAACATAGCTCCCCAGTTACCACCGCAAGCGATACACTGCTTAAAGAAATCATCCATAGACATTTTTACCTTACCAACGTTATCATTGAAATCCATATCGATTTCGTCAGATATGCCAGTACTTTCTTTGATTGATTTCACAGTACTGATAAAGTCATTTACTTCAATTTTAGTAGCATCTTCTTTATTAGGTACAATTGAAATGAGGCTACCATTAATCTCAATATAGCCACCATCTACAGATAAAATACATAACATAATATTATTCCTCCTAACAACGATGTTTTATAAAACTGTCTCATACAGTGTAATACTTTCAGTTCCATAGATTTACGATACATATCATAATCATCCTTTATTCTTGAATGTTCTTCACACGCAGGACAATAATATCTTGAATCGCCAACTTCCAGAATGCTGGTACTTTATTACACACAATACATTTATAAGTACCATTAAGATATCTTATAGACTTCTTTGATTCTTTGAACTCTTCATAAGACATAATATTGTTTTCCATATAGCTTACTCCTTTAGTATTTATTTTAGAAAGGATTCGTGGCAATCTTAAATTTACTGCTACCACGAAGCACCAACAGCAGTACGATCTTTAATAGGTCTAGGATACTTGAATGTATATCCCTCTCTATATCCTAGCAAGGCGGTGAGAGGTGAAATGAATTACACAGAAAATATAAGGGCCCATCGGGACGAACTCTTATATGTGAGGTTGTACGTGTAAAAACTTAAACCACGTACGCGTTGACCTGACGGGAGTCGAACCCGTGTCCAAAATTATTACTAATAAGTATATCTACATCTTAGATACTTGGTCTTTTCTCTTTTTCGTGCGTGCGACCATGGAGTCACCAAACACACTACCCTTGTCTTAAAGTACAAGGTAAACTTTAAAACGTAATTGGCTGTTTACTTTATAGTAGCGAACGTTGAAGCAGTACCCACTATCGTTCCACTACCCGGACAAACCGGAAGCTAAAACTATAACCTCCTAAGAGATTAAGCAGCAATAGCCATAGGACGTCTTGTAGCGTCTATTTTGTTTTTGGTTATAGGTGCCCAACCGATGCAATACTTAACTTCATAACCCTGTCGAAACCATTACAAGCCCAGGACAACCACTAACTTAATATGTGGTAGATATCGAGCTCACTCCATCAATAGATCAAGCTTGCTCCATATAGAGTTTGTAGAGTTTTCTTTCTCTTAGACTTACATTATTCAGACACCTCAATTGTCGTAGGTGTCATGTTGATTGAACATGTTAAGTAATAATCTCCAAATGGAAGTATTCTCTTACTATCAATTAAAATAATACACCTTTTTGAAAGTTCTTCTAGTTCATTATGATACATGCCACTAAACATATCATACCTATCAACTATAAGTAACTCAAGATTATTCTTACTAAGAATATTATTAAAATTGACACCACACACTAAATCACTGTAAGAATACGCAGCAACATTATACCCTGCATATTAATATGTTTTTACAACGTTATACAGCCTTGTTTTACCTGTCGCAGATTTACAATCAAACTGATAAGCATTATTTGTTAACCTTATATTCACTGTGATGTCTAAACCACTTAACTGCATATAGCTACCTCTCTGATATATAATCTACCAAGTCATCACAATCAGTGAACCGTTTACCATCCAACAGTACATCAACTGGACCTTCCTTATAAAATCCCATTGCTTCTCTACTTATGAGAATTGCACCATTTGTACAGTTTGATATAATGAAATTTAAAACATTAATTCCACACTCTATAACATCTATTACTACGTTTGGAAATGCATACACACATATAGCACCTTTACATCCTGTACTCATATCCTTTGAATAAAGTTTAAATCCAAATCTATCTATGAATGAATACTCATCATTGTATTCAGCCTGCTCAATTTCTTTTAAAGCTTTTACAACGTAATCACTCTTATACAGCCTTGTTTTAAGGAACTGTAATTCCACATCGTGAGCAATAGGTAACTGTATATCACTGTTATCTTCTCTAACATAGATTGTTAATGACATAGTAAACCCTCCGATCTATAAATCACTATAAACAAATCCTTCTTTCCACTCTACAACAACATGCGCACCTGTAGGTACATATGTTACTGTAGAAATCTTTAAGTGTTTTAACAACTCAGGATTTTCTTTAATCTCTTTAATCGCCTTAAGCTTAATTGCAACCAGCTCGGTCAGATATTTTTATCTGCCTTCTTTTGTCCCAATGTAGCAGTAGAAACAGTTGTAGCATCAAAGGCAATATATCTGCAAGTACGCAAAGTCTTTCCACCAATAAAGTCTGGTTTGCTTATAGAGATATATGTCTTGTATAAGGGCTTATTATCTTCCTTTTGCTCAAGTACATACCTAATAGCACGAGCCATTAACGCAGTACACTCACTTGTCTTCCAACGATTATATAAATCATCGAATGTTTTAATATTACGATAGTAACAACTATAGAATAGAGATTCATTGTTGTTATCGTACTTCTCATCTGAGATAACCATTACCTCTCTTAATTTAGTATCTGTCTCATAAAGAAATACAGTCATCATAGCTAATGCCTTTAATACAGCTTTGAGGTTCTGCTCAAGATTGCCCATATCCCAAAATGTTTCTTTTGTCTGTTTTACTCCAAACATGTGGTAAGACACAATCACAGGGAATTTCTCACTACTATAATATCTACCATGCACAGGCTCAGTTTTACTTGAAAACATCTTACGAACATTATGAGCCATCACTACGCCACACTGTTCTACAATGTTTTTAATTTCATCTCTTGAAATATTAGGATTTATCTGTCTTGTGACATTAACGTACAAGTCTACAAACCCTTTATCAAATTCATTTTCAAATACATGTTTAAGTTTCATGTTTACTCATCCTTTACATCATTATTTACATCATTATTATCCTTCTCAGCATTCTTACGTTCTTCGTCACATGACATCTTAAATGCTACTAACAAGCAGGTACACGATGTAAATGTTAACAAACCTCCGATTAAGAATCCGATCACTTTTGGTATAATTCCACCCGCCGCTAATAACATCATAAACATTCCTGGATATCCACATATAAACATAATACGTACAATGGGCTTAGCCTTAGGTGCTACAGGTACTCCAACGTGCTTATTATATGCATATCCATCAAAGTATGTATTAGCACTACCAGGTCCTTTTATTCCATCCAATGGAACAACATCACCAGTATGCGCTACACCTGTACCCTTTACTCTCACCCACTTACCATTTGTATCTTACGGATACTCTGACATACAAACTTCTTTATCTGTATCTTTTACATGGTGTTCATATCCACTTACTTCTCCATCAAGGTTTTCTGATTCTGGTCTATTATATTTCTTTACTCCCTTTCTTTTGTATACTATACACTATCATTGACTAATTCTATTCAATCCTCGTACATAAGAAATTATCCATAACACTTCTTCCCTCAAATTTGTCTAAGAAGAATATTTCATCATAATATGGAAATCCTAATTCCTTAAGTATATAATCTATTCCAGCTCTATCACTAGGAATAGTGTGCTCCTTTACATAAGCCCTTGCTAGCTTATCATCCCAGTGCATTTTACCAATACGGATTGATAAAGTTACCATGGCAGGTAAATCCTGTTTATCATTATCTGTTATAATATCAGCCGAATATAATCTCGTATCTTCATCGTAATAAAGATAAGCAACAGGTTCTTCATTCTCTTTATGAATTGAGTACTTCCTTAGCATGAGTATACCTCTCCTTTATCATAACAATTTCTTTATCAAGAATATAGGAATCACTTCCAAATGCACAATATAAATCACTATATTGTAATTGTCCTAAATCAATAACAGGAACCTTTACTCCATACGATTTTAATACGTTTAATACATCTTTCCACATTATCGAAATAAGGTAATTATTGACGGGACCATCACTTAAGATATCATAAGAATCAATTCTCTCTTTATTATACTGTAGCGGTGCTAACAAAGATGAACCACAATCATATATAGGTGATAGCCTTTCTCCGTTTGCTGATAATAGCAATTCAATATTAGCACCATGTCTGTCTCTGTTATTGATTATATAATCGATAAGTATCATGTTTAACAAATCATTGAAGAAAGGCTTATTACTAAGGTTTGCTATATTGTTATGATCAATATCATTAAGAGTACAGTAAGTCTCAAGCGTAACCCTATTCTCACCAACTCCTTTATAGTTCTTTGATTTGCATAGATAAACCAAATATTCATTCTGCAACAGTTTGATCTTAGCATATACTAATTCATAACCTGCATTAAGAAATCCACATAGAGAGCATAATCTACTAGCTAACACTTCATTCACTGATTCATAACAAAATGTCCCATTTCCAATAGGATAAGATAACTTATAATACCAATCATTATCTATAGCCTTATAAAACGAACCTGCTGAGCCAGACCCATTCATAGATAGTGTAAATTCTAATCCAGTTAAATTCACTGGCATAGTATTACTTCCTTTACATGCTGCTCTTAATAGTTCGTTTAGCATTATTACATCTCTCCTTAACACAAAACTAAATAGTTACAGAATTCTAGTATATTCAATATTTAATACAATATTAAATATAATAGATAGCTTACTTTAATTATTTAGTTATGTAATTCTATTCCCTTTGATTCAGACTTACATAGATCTTAGTATACTAATTAGTATGTTTAATAATTAGTATAACAAGAGCCATGTTTTATTATGTCGTACTAGATATCCAATAGTGGTATGTTTAAACAGAAAAGGGATATCACTATGGAATATCTAGTACATACTTATTTTTATTTAATAACGTTTGCCATAACGGTTATTACCATTAGAGTAATTTCCTCCAGGCTTTCTTCCGTTACTCTGCCCAGGTCTTCCCTTAGGCTTGAATTCATCCTTAACCTGCTGATATGTTTTTCCGTCTTTATTATCAGATGCAGCAAATGACTTGTAATCCTTTTAAAGATATCAGCCATCTTTCTGCACATACTGTCACAGTCATTGTGGAAGAACATAAGAGCATGATTGTCATTATCTCTGTCTTCACCTGTCTTAGGATGAAGTTCAATAAACTTTACTGAATAGGATTCAGACGCCATCTTCTCCAGAAGTTCCTTATACTCAACAACCTCTGCAATGTACTCAGTCTTACGATTCTTAAAGATGTTAAGAATAGAAGTATTGTCATAGTAATATGTAATCTTCTTTTTCTTCTTAACATAGCAAAGTTGTAATGCATTGATAGCACCACGTAACTCTGCAATAAGAACAGCCTGCTCAGTATCAGATGGTACAATACCCTCTGTAAGGTTGATAGCGGACACACTGTCCAGATACCATACAGATGATGAACACTGCTCCTTAAGCCAAGCACCATCAGAGATAACGATAGCTTCATGAGGTTTTAACTCAGCCTTAGTCATCTTTCTTGCATCATCTTTAGACGCACCAGAGTAAAGCTTATCCAGCTCCAGAATAGCCATATCACGCTCAAAACGGTTAGCATATGAGTGAATGAATGATCCATTAGGCGTAGCCTTACCATACTTAAGAGACGGATAGTTAGACTTGTAATAGACCTCATAAGATTCCATTCCAGGCATATCCAAGATATAACAAGTCTTACGTGTAATGATACCAGGTCTAAACTCTGATACGTAAGATTTGATTTTATCAATAGCTACACTGGCACCTGTAAACTCAGAAATCTCCAAGTCTGTACGATAGATGAAGTTAGCATCTAAGCAATCCTTTGTAGGTGCGAACCATACCTGATTTGTATCTGCACACCAGATAATATAACCAGAGGCACCAACCTTAGCTTCCCAATCAGATGTACCAGACTCCCAATCAATAAACACCAAATCCGGCGTAGGGTCGGTCTGTTTCTTCTTAGGTACAAAGTCCTCTTCATAGATAGCCTTAAGACTATACTATTCCTTAGGTCTTTCCAGCACCGTTCTGTTACGGTGTTTAAGTTCTCTTTCTTTTGTTACTTCTTCGTCACTAGGAAGCAAATCAACTCCACTTCCTGCAACAAGGTCTTTCAATGTGAATTCCATTTTGTTTTCCTCCTAGAGTTAAAATATGTTATATAAATATTATATTTAATTTAAATAATTAAATACAACAATTATATCATGTTAATTTGTTAAATACCTCTACCTTTTTCAGCTGCTCTTAATAGTGGAGATTTCTTTTCACTTAATATCCAGCCATACTTTGAATGTTTAATAATATCCTTAGGATAACATTTGCATGACTTTTCACATGTGTTACATTTAGCAGCAGTCCACGTTGCTTTAGAATAAGACTGACAGTGATTGTGTATTTGCGACGTAGCATTGTCTTCTGCATTGAAATAACCATACCCTGCAGTATCCCTGAAGTGTTCCTCTAGTAAGAAACCTTCAAAAGACTTCCATGCGATATAAGGCATATTCTCAGGAGCTTTATCCAAGAATGCTTCTATATATCCACCAAAACCAAACTCATCAAATACACAAAGTACATCAGAAGATAAGTTATCTTCTTTTACAATTCCAGGTGCACCATGCGATGATTTAATATCCATACTAGGAAATACTCTTTCCATGAATCTCTTACCAGAAGACGAATCCTCAACAAGTACACTCTTAAAAGTTCCTGTGTTCATAAACTTATCAGTAAACAAAATATTCTTCGTAACACCATTCGATTCAATAAGCTTAAATGTGTTTGTGATTGCAACTGGAAATCTTCTTATCCATTTCCTTCCAATGATCACAGTAAATATATCACTACGTTTCTTTGACACGTAGGAGTCTATTCTGTCAGTATTATCATAATCATCTAAATCTATTATGACTAATGCTCCTGGCTTTAGAGAACTAACATATCTATCTGGTAATTCAGTAATAACTTCTGAAGCATCTGTCGTTACTCCAACACCCTTACACTTATTGTAAAGCTTTATTAACTCTGTCTTACCTTTAGCAGAATCACCTATAATAAAGTTCAACGGATTAACAAACTTTAACTCATAAGTTGTTTCTCTTGTTTTAAACCGAAAATACATAGCTATTCCTCCGGCACTCCTTCCCGTCCAGAATAAAAGTCTTTGAACTCTTTACCTGTTCTGAACGTAATACCTGTCTCACTATCTACAGCATCTACAATACTATCATTAGGAAGATTGAGGAAATAATCAAGTGCTATGTCAAAGTCATACTTCCTAGAGATATCCGGAATGTACTTAGCAACATTAGCGCCACAGCAAGCACTAGATATCAATTCATGATGCTGATTAAAACAAGTAAACAGGATAAGGGCTTTTGTTCCGTTTGATAAATCATCAGGAGACTTAACACCCCATCTCTCTGTATACATAGCAAGACCTTCACGCTTATAAACTTCCTCTACGTCCTTTAACTCAGCATCTATTGTTTCGTCGTCTAACAATCCTGGCTTGATAAAATGTTTTACCAAATCCCAAAGCTGAGTAGTTCCATTCCCGTTAAGTATTACTCTCATCATATAATATTTCCTCCTTAACAATTAAAGCCATTGGATATAAATATTATATTCAATTAAAATAATTAAATATAACAATTATATTACAATAATGTTACTATATTTTCTTAAAGATATAAGTTGTGCAACAGATAAGTATAAGAGTACAATGCAAAACATTAGATATGAATAAGCATATGTTTTATGCGTTTCCACTGCAAAGCTTATCATAACGATTGTATCTATACTTGCCACACATATTTTAGTAATACTATTTTTATTATATCCACCATATGGGTTCCAACTATGTATTACGAAAGCAACCTGTAGTATAATAGCAATTAGAATCAATACAATTGTGAACACACATATTGTGATAAATACACAGCTTAATGCACTCGTAACATTATTGTTTATTATGTCTCTAATTTTAACTGCCACATTCATTATTCTAATCATGTTTACAGCTAATATATCAAGAACTCCTGCTGTTATTGCAAACATGACATTTGTAATAATACAGACAATTTTTATTGCTTTTCATATTATATCTCCGTAGACTTGCAATCTATTTTTTGGTTAAGTATATACACGATTACTCATATAAGTATTATACTTAATTATACAGATAATTAAATATAACAATTATAAAATTAACACGTTATAGTATATGTGTATTAAAATAGCTTAACATGCCTACACTTATAAGAACTCACTCCATTGCAATAGGAGTTCCATCTAATCCCGCAGAACCCTCAGGACCAGTTTGCTCAAAGTAATCACCCGGCATAGGGAACATAAGACGTAATAATAAGTAATTGATAGCATCATGTAAGTACTCTGTGTTATGTGTCTTATTAAATTTAATAAGGCAGTTATCCAAAGTACCTAAGGCATCAACTCTGGCGTCACCATAGTTCTTTCTTGCTTCTCCATATTTGTAATAAGACTGATTTAACTCAGCTTTGCACTTGTCAATAATTCTGTCTATCTTCTTTTCATCAATAGACGGGTCCATCATTGCCATTAACTCGATCCTCCTAATTCATAATAAGTCTGTTCAACATTGTTACCCGGCATAGAAAACATAATGTACGATAGCTATTAACCAATAGCATCATACGAATGTTATGTACTCTGTGTCTTATCAACTTGATAAGATTGTTACCTAACTTGTATACTACACAACACTTACATTTATTCATACTCCTGCCTATTCTGTTTTCGTAAATAGATGTATTTGACATCTTCATATTCATAGTACTCTCCTATATAATATTTCTATACCTTTCGATAACATCTCTCTGAGTCTGTACATAAACATCGTGAGGAACACTTTTGAACCTTGCAGTAATTTCAACATCCTTGCCTAAGGATACTTTAGTAGCTACTATAAGCTGAACTTTTAATTCTTTTGCCAATGTTTCTACTTCCTCTTCCGAACGTCCTGTGTTGTCAATGACACAATATATTGCTTCATCAGTTATATCAGTTACGGTAACACCATTATTGAAACTAGATAGAGTAATACCCATTATATAATTTTCTAATGCCATACAAACCTCCTATCTATCTATCTACATCGTAAGATATACGAATATGCCCTTGACCAATTGCATACTGTGCGTAATGTAGTTTTCCATCCTTATTAACAGCTCTCAGTGACTTAATTCCATTAATCCTAGCAATAGCCATACCCTTAGCAATATCAACGTTATTTTCAATCTCTTCGTATGTAGCCGTTGAGCGTGTTGTAATATCTACGAAAACCATTGTTAAACTACCAGCCTTATCATACGTTAAGATAGGCGCCCTTGAAGAGATACAGATATTATTTCCTGTAATATACGGAAACTTATTCTGTACACCATACTTTGTGGTTAATACACTGTAAACGTCTCGTACCTGTCTAATAGGATATCCTTTCTTAAATTTCTTCTCAATCGAATCAAGATTATATAATTTAGATTCTCTCAACCAGATTATATCATTAAGATTTGCACCATAAGCAAACTGTTCCATAACACTTCCATCCGCACACATAACGTAAGCAATGAACACTGCTACATCTTTTCCGTACCGTTCATATTTCTCGTTAGATGTGACAGTGAAACCTTCCACACCTAACAATGCTTTTGCAATTGTGATATTGTTTGAAACAGTATGCTTCGGCACATACCTCTGAAAATATCTAATCAGTCTTTCCTGATTTGAAGTGATGTATTTAATAATATCTTCACTTCTAAGTTCTGGGTTTAATTTAGTAACCCTCTCTACTAATAACCTACGACCATCATTCATTTACACATCCTCCTTTTAATTAGTGTACATTTATTCTTTATCAATAGTACATGATACAGAAATATTATGGTATTCAGAAATTACCAAATACTCTATATCATATACATATTTATCTTGTAAGGTAAGCTAATACATCACCTGGCTCAGTTCCAGTTGATACATATTTGCTAGATGGAATAAGTTCCCACCAGAATTGTAACTCCTGTGTACTCATACCGAATATTCTGTCTAAGTCATCACCAAAGTAATTCCATATAGCAGCAAGTATACCATCATAATGATACTGTATGTTAGCATCATATAAATAGTTAAATGCTGCTACCTGCTTAACCTTATCAATCTCATCCTCTGCCTGTAGACCAAGAGTATGTATTGAACGGATAGCGGACAGTAAACTCTCTGAATCCTCATCCACACCGACATAGAGCGCACCCAAGTAAGCATTAGCAAATCCACGTATAGAATCATAGTGTCTTATAGCTGATTCATATTCCTGTCCAAGCTTAGCATATTTGTACATCTCTCTTAGATCCTTAGCTTCTATTTTATTATTAACACTAGTATGTAACACTCCATCTTCTTTCATCCGCTTAATAGTGTTATACTGTTCAGGGGTATAAGCCCCTGAACTATTATTCGATTTCTCCATTCTTATAACCTCTCACAATCTCTCCATACTTTATAGCATATGAGCATAACATAAGTAGTCCAACTATGAATAACGAAATTTGAGCTAAAATCAATACAGTTAAAATCATAGGTACATGTTTGTATATGTAACCATGAATATTACCTACTAGGAATATTTCATGCAATCTTAAAGATTGCATACCTTTATACTGTATCTCATAATAATTCTCATTGTCTTCATCTACCATAGCTCTTACGTCATAAATGGCATGACAATGTATCCAAGGCTTAATATAATTGTCAGCATCATGAATCCCATCAGGAACAAGTAGTTTCATCATAGCCAACATATCATCCATAGATTCAATACTCTTATTCTCTTGATGTATCTCCATATCAAATCTTATTGCTGAATAAGTACTAAGCATTTTATAGATAGACTTATTGTCAATGATATCTACAAGTTCATCCTGTTCAGGATAACAGAATTCAAACTCATTCTGTATAAACTTACGAAGAACTTCTATGTTAGTTTTGTTGGTATCAAATGATATAAGCATGTAGGTAAGCACAATACATGCTATTTCCATAAGCACAAGTATTATTGTACCTTGCCTAATCAATTTATGCTCCTGTTTACAACGTTCCTCAACCGTCATATGATACCTCCACGCTTAAGATATATTCTATTGAAATCATCATCAGTGATCCCAGAATACAGTGGTTTCATATGACGTCTAGGATGACATGTATAATACGCATAGAAAGCATCGCCATAATCATAATGCCACCACTCACTCGGGAGATTAGTAAAACCTACTGATGTCATGATAGAGTATAGCATACGTCTACGATTCCTGAAATATGACTTAGCTCTACTTTTCTCAAAATAAGCTGTAGATGCCTTTTCACTGAAATCGTCAAACTCAGTACCCATATCTAACTGAGTACCATCACTCCTAACCAGTGTCACATCTATAGCACCACCAGTATTATGGACAGACGGATATAAGATATCTTCTGAAGGCTGACTAACAAATTGTGTTACTTTTGGTATAAGCTCCTCTTCAGCCAAATTAGGATACTGTGCCTTTAACTCACCATAATACTTGTCCCATAAAGCCGTTTGTACACTTACAGGCCTGTATGTATCGAGAATAAGCAGTCGTACCACAAACACACCTCTTGCAACCTTGTCAGCTGTTTTAAGCAGATTTGCAACAGTCTCCCTAGCATAACAATCAGTAGGGCTACCATACTTAGCATACTGTGAATCGACAAGTAATCCAGCGTCAGTTAGACTAACGAACTTCTCGTCTATCATATACATCTTTTGGTACCCATCAATTTCAGGCATCTTCATTTTTGGAATTTTATCTATCATTATAATTTCTCCTCATTTACAGCTATTTCCTTCCCTCTAACTCAGCTCTCTTCTCAGGTGATACATTAGTCATGTAGATAGCGGCTAATGAAATGCAATTACATATACATAGTGATAGTGAATCATCTTCATCGCCCTTATTTATAGAATCTGCAACGAAAGACATAGTACTATAAGCTATGCCTACAGTCATTCCTGGAATCAAGAGTTTCTGTATGTACAAAGCTCTCAAGTCATCTTTACTAACCTTATACCGATTAAGAACTACATCAATTTTTCCATTTTCTTCAAGTACCTGTATAAGACTATCAAGAGTCTTTTCCTTCGTAACGGGAATATTCATTAAAGTCTCAAACTTATCCATACTTATTTTATCCTCCTAGAATCTTGGCGGAAGATACTTCTCATTCTTTATCATGATCTCATTTAGAGTTCTGTTGATATCCTGCAGATTCAATCGATAGTCTAACGGAGTATTGTATCTACGTATAGTATCTTCCAAATTATTTAGTACACACAACTTTATGTAATCTTTCTGCCAATCACTTCTATCATCAATGATAGTACATTTATCTACCATACAAACCATAGGTACGATGTATTCTGTATTCCCGTCAGGCAACGCTTTAAACAGATATGGATACAGATGACGACAGTGCATTTCATTTTGATGTATAGGAGATTTATCTGTCTTATAACAACCATAAATGCCCTCATCATCTAATTTTATTTCCTTAGCCTTATAAGCCTTTACCTCAATAGGAAATACCCTGAATTTAGAAACATAAAGAACATCAATCTCAGTAAGGTCACCTAAGTTCTCTACATAGAGCTGACCATTGTCACCACGCTTGATATTTCCTTTCTGTTCCTTATCTACCTTATACGAAAAAGAGTGTATAAGGATACCACCCTCTTTCTGGTAGAATTGTTCACATATTTTGAACACAGCCTGTTCACCATATGTACCTTTACCTGTTTGGGAAGATGTATGCATCTTCCCTAACAGACTATTAACTGAGCCATCCAATTTAGACATAAACTCACTCCTGTTTCCAAATACTATAATATCCTACAAACTTTCTAATCCATGTATCAGGATAGAAAGGAACATAAAGTCTTGTAGGATAATCCTTTCCATTCTTAACCCACACTACACCATATCTTGCTTCATCCATATAAGCAGCATTGTTACCAATAAAGAGATTAGATAACTTCTCATCACAAGGTGTAACAATCCTGATAGGAAACTCTTTTACAAGTCCATCAGAGATAGGACATGTACCCTGCGAACATAACATAATATAAACTCCAGTCTTCTTAGAGTTCTCAACGATATATCTTACCACATGCTCGAACCAACCATCATTCTTACATTCTTCCTCAACATAGTATTGATATTCATCAATAATGAATAAGATACTATTACTCATTGTATCAAGATTGAGATACTGCTCAGCATCTTGTTCCCTGCATACATCAAGTCTTCTCTGAACTTCCTGATAAAGACTAGATAAATAGACAGTCAAGTGCTTGAAGTTTTTATCACCTGTAACACTATTATCATACTGTGTAACACGATATAGTTGAGGAATACACTTTCCATCTGGTATACTATCAGTCCACAGTTTAGACTCAAAACCTTTACAATCGTGATACTGGATTGTTATATCTTTTGGGTTTGTTTCCTGAATCAACCTAACGAGTAACGAGTCAATAAATGTTGATTTGCCAGCACCGGTTCTACCAGCTATAATACAACTGTCCATAGGTGTAGCAATATAATCATGCTTTTCATTTCTCCCAAAGTAATAATACAAATTTCTCGATTTGTTCATAGTTTCTTTCTCCTTTTAATTAGTTTAATTTATTTATATAAAGAGGCTATAAGAAATCTAAAGTCTCTAAAGTATACAAACCACCAGCCCAGATTTCCTCGTCTTCTCCAAATTCAAACTGCTGTTTAATTACTTTCTGGGCAGTAAGTATATCAAATCTCTTTATAGTAGTAACATCCACCATATTCCAATCTTCCATATCAATATCTTCTTGGAACTGTTCATAGGTTTCTACTTCATTGCCTAAAGACCTGACACCCAATTCTATAGCACAACTATAGAATGTAAACAATATGCATGATGCACTTAACTCAGAGCAGTAATGCTTGAAGAACGGAATAATGTTCCGGTACATAACAATAGCATGTGCCTGAATAAACTCAATATCACCTGCAACAATTTTATGGTTAATATCTGTTATAAGATTTCTAACCCATATGTAAGACCTGTCATCTAATACAGGTCGTATGAACTTTAATAAGTCCTCTCTGTATTTAGCCGTCATAGAAAGAACGTCCATATTCATAACCCTCACTTCATAGTATAGAATGTATTTCCCAACCTAGATGTTAAAACACCCTGCAGGTTTCTAATACTAAAATTCTTCCCTTTATATTTTGTACATGCCAGATATACACTTATATCTGGTAATACAAGTTCAATGTTAATGTATTTATCAAACAATGATAATATATTGGCAATAGCAGTACAATGATGTGCTATTAGTGTATCATCCAATATAACATTGCAAATCTTCAATTTTAATAAGTCATAAGAAGAATCCTGCTTAACATTGCTAGGCAGATTACTCAACTTAATGAAACCAAAATGTCTTGTATCAATATTACAGTAGATATTCTTTCCATCTATAAAATACTGAATAGAGATATATCCAATATCAGATTCTCTACCATATTTATTAAGACCAGACTTCATAAACTCTCTGTTACATTGATTAAAGAATTTTTTCGCATCAGCTATTGTATCAACTTTCCTAAACTGTGGATAAGTATAAATACTATTTAAGAAATCCAACTGCCTTTGCGAATATACAATTGTCCTATATTCATTAGACACAAATGCATACATACTTAATCTACCTCCGAATAGCTAGCTTAGCTAATCTGTCTACATACGTATTAGGATTGATTGTACTCTTATGTCCTCGTACTTTCTGAAACCGTACAGTACATTTAGACACTAACTGTTTTACAATAAAGACAGAGTTGATAATAGACTTCACATTACTTTTTACTTTACCGTTCTTATAGGCATAACGATTGTAAAAGTTAATAGCAGAAGCACAATCAATATTAAACTCAATAATATCGTCTTTACTAAGTTTAACATTATCAATAAAGTAAGCAGCAGCCAATCCTACACTAATTGTTTCTGCATGTGTAGGATTGTCAATACCACTTAACTGTACACTCTCTGAATTTATATAGTCAGTTTCTGTAAGAATAAGATACGAACATCCAGCTACGTTCTTTTCTGTAGAACCAGCCCCATCTGTATAAACTATATATCTCATCTTATATTTCCCTTCTAATATAAATCTTCGATTAAACCAGCCTTACCATGATTACGACCAAACTCAGGTTCCGCCTTTATAGGTAACCAACCATCAATATCGTAAGATACGATATCACCCAACTCCTGAGCAATAGTATCATACTCATCTTCATGAATACAAAACATACCAGCATCATGAACATAGTTAATGATATAAGACTTCTTAGCCTTATTCATAAGAATCTTATTTGCTTCGTAAACAGATAACCTCATAAGATCAGCCGCCGTACCCTGAATAGGATTGTTGATTGCCAAACGTAATCTCTCTTCTTCAATACTACCAGCCCTAAGATTTCCATCTTCAAGCTTTGCAGAATATGCTGTATTGATAGGAGTTCCAAATGCAGTCTTGAATACAGTACATCCACGATTCACTTCTTCCTGTAAACCATTAACCCATTCAATACGTTTAGGATGTTTTCCGATACGATTGATAAGAGCTCCTTTGATAGGATCTCCAGTAGGATTAGACGTAGAACCATACATAACAGCATTGTTATGTCTCTTAATAAGACTACGGTTTTCTTTCATATCATCTGTAATTTCCATCTTCTGGAAATCAGTTCTACCTGAAATAATATCAGACTCTGGCATAGTAATATAATGAAGCACACCAAAGTAAGCATCATCATATAGTCTGATTAACGCCTGAATCTGAGGGTCTTTAATAAAAGCCGAATAAATAATCCTAGGCTCGATCTGTCCTGAGTCAGTATGACAAAGAACATAACCCTGAGGTACAGTAATAATCTCCTGCACAATCCTTGGTAAGTTCTGAATAGCAGGCTTCTGCATAGCCACACGACCGGTGTTCTGTTTCTCCCATGTAGGTCTAATGATGAGCATTCTATGTCCATCACAAGACGGTACATTAGAAATAGGATTCTGCAGAAGTGATACCAGAGTACCTCTAATCTTAGACAGCTTAGAGTATTTCTGATAAGATTGTAATAGTAATATTACCTCATCACTTAACTGTCCAGAATCAATAGCGCCAGCAATAGAGTCTGCCGCCAGTGATAAACCAGTCTTAGCCTGCTTGAATACAGATACATCACAATGCTGAGATAGCCACAAACCCATATTACCAGAAGCATCAACTCCTTTAGGCTTTCCAATAATATCAAATAGAGGACCTGTAAGATTTTCAATCTGTATCTGAAGATAAGAGATATCCATCATAATCTTGTCGAAATCTGCAAACTGAGGCATAAGCGAATTATGCATCTTAAGAGTGCTTAGTGTTTCATCAACACTCGGAATCCTTGTAGCACTTGTTACGTGAATCATATAAACCTCCACTGTGATTATCATTCTTCCTGATAACCATTCCATCTTTACAGGAGTAAATAACTTCTCCTTTATTCTTATTTGTGAACGATACAGGTGATTTAGATGAATCACCTGTACCTATTTTATTACTACTCATGTTACACTTCTAACATAAAGTCTCCATTGATTGCTCTAATGAAATACTTATTGTCAGATACCTTTCTCAGAATGCCGGCATTAGCAAACTGCATGATCTGTTCAGGAGTAAGACGTGATACAGCAATCCTAAACACACCATCACTTTTAACATTGATATAGTTTCCAGTGATAGTGATTGGTGTACTTACCTGATATTCGCCAGATAAGATATCCTGCATAGCAATAGCCTCATCCATGTTGATGTCGTTTACTGCAAACTCCTTAATAGTAACCTGCTTTGTTTCAATAGCAGTATTGGCACTAAAGAAGTCCCTCCATGAAATATTCTTTACATCTGTAACTTTCTGACAAGCTTTATCATCTACAGTAATATCATCACTGTAAACAGGACTTGTAGCAGGAATTTCATCACAGAAAGAATAAGCCATAGGAGCATAAACAATATCCTGCTTAAGTGGAATACTGATTAACTTCTTTCCCTCAGCCTGTGCCTTCTTCTTCTCCATAGCCCATCTTCTTACATAAGCAAAGATATACTCATGTTGTTCAGGATTAAGATAATCATAAAGAGGTTCAGGCTCAGAGCAGTGTCTCACTTCATCCTCATAAGCCATAATCTCTGTAAGCTCAGATGTAGGGATAAACTGATTACGATACGCTCCGATAAGCGGTGCTACAGAAATAGCCTTAGTTCCATAATTACCCTCATAGAAACCAACACCATTTGCTTTATCCAACGTAGCCTGTTCATAATAGTTAGGTAACAATGAATAGGATTTAATTGAGTATCCTTTTTTAGGCTTAACGTGCCAAGGATCAACATTAGCATTTACCAGACAGAAATTGAATGTTCCTGTTGTAGTATTAGGATTATACTCATACTTACAGAAATCATATACTGTAATGTAACGCTTATGAATCTCCTTGTTGAAAGACCTAACGAATGTATAAACATTCTCAGGAATATCAATCTCCAGATTCCTAGTGTCATACATATTCATGCTAATATGATATACACCATTGACAGGTTCTGATTTAACACCACCAGCATAGATATAGAAGAACAGCTGAGCAGCTAACCAATCTGCTGACTGCATAGCACACTTCTTCTCATTCCATGTAGCGATAGGACCATCACTAGCAAACAGCTCCTCGCTTAAGCCAGCCTTTTCAATTGCATCTTCAACACACTTTGTCATAAGCTGACGTGTAAGTAAATCCGGCTTGCTATTCTCAAGGACAACTAACTCCATAAGATAAGGTCTCTGTTGTTCAACATGTGCATTAGAGATTTCTCTAAACACCTTTGTGCAATAAGCCCAAATCCAAGAATTGGTACATCCACGTGTTTTACGATACTTAGCAAAGTCAACCATGTATCCCTTGTAAGCATTATCACGAACCTTAAAGATTCTATTGATATCAATAAGGTCGGATGTATCCATGTAAGCAATAGCCTGCTCAGCCACAGTACGATCTACGTTATTACCATACTCTGCATAGATTACAGAGAGCATACACTCAGCCGCCAGTAAGTAAGAAGCACCAAGGTCTGCCATAATACCATCACCAAAGTTATCAACAGAAATTTCTCCATGTAAGCAATCATGAACAAACCTAAGTTTGGTATAGTAATCAATAGCATCATACTTCTTAGCACTACGTCCAACAAGCTGACTAACCTGACTTACCAATGCCTGACTCTTAGCGTACTTAGCGAAGTAGTCTTTGAATGTCTCATCAAACCCCTGCTGTCCCGGTCCAATCTTCTGATCCATCATCTGCTCACGTCTATCACGTAAATCATCCACATCTGCCAACTCTAAGAATGAATCAATTCCATTCTCTAAGTCTTCCTCTGTAAGGTTAAAGGCAGATAAGATATACTCAGGAATATCCTGCAGATAGAGCTCCAATGCATTACACATATCGTCATCATTAGAGCTTAATGTATAACGCTTATTCACATTGAACTCCTTATTGCGAGATAAGGAATGTGAAATCATATCAATCACTGCAACAGGGTTCATCCCATCTTTAAGCATAAACTCAGATGTAGAACGAACAGGTGCTTTCTGAGATTTAGCAGTAACCAACTCAACAGCCTTAATGATAGCAAGATTCCACAGATAATAATCTGTAGCATTCTCAATAACATCAATAGGCAGGTTAACAGCCGGAAATGCAGATGCTAACGTAAAGTTTACTCCTGAAGAATAAACTGCACCATTAGATTCACTATGAGCTAATCCAAGCTTAATCTTGTTATGTGCAACCTTATAGCAGTATGTGTAACCACTCTCAGAAATAAGAGTGATATAAAGTCTGTCGGATACATCACTGTAAGATGTTCCAGCAATAGCCTGATATTTCTTTCCAACGTTAGCAGAACGTCTAACAGCTAACAACTGATTGTTAGAGTTAATGATAATTCTCGCACGCTTGAAATCTGTTACATCAGTGATATCATTGAAACTCTCATGAGTCTTAAGGAAGTGTAATCCTTCTCTTTCATCAACAACAGATACTTTTCCAACTCTGTTATCGAAAGCATAAGACTCAGCACTAGGAGCAGTAAGAGGATCTTTCATGAACTGGAAGACACCGTCCACATTAAGCTTTGTTTCAAACCTAACACACTTATCTTTGATACCCTCCGGACCCCACGCATAATATGCTGATAAGAACTCAGCCATTGTAGGAGTATGTGTGCTAAGGACACCATGTTCACATAACCATTCAATAAGTTGTGTATAGGTTCCATAATTTCTGATATGATGACGTTTAACCATAATATCAAAATACTTCTTATATTCCGGATGCTCAATTACTTCATCAATAGTGAACAAAGCATCAGGGTTTACAAAGTAATTGATAGGTCTGTTATCTGTGACGTAGTTAACGCCAAAGAATGTAGATGCTGCCTGTTCGAGATAAGCAATAAACTCTTCTCTCGTATTGATCTGGTAAGAAGGCTCTGTCTTAAACTTGTAAGCAGACTCTTCTCTGAATGTATAGAACTTAGAAGCTTCTGCATCACTCAAAGCACTAGATGATGCTAAGTCTAAAGACGCTGCCCACTCCAGCTCATCAACTTCTCCTCTATCCATAGCAGGATGATTACAAATAGGTACTCCACTAGGGTCTTCAATCAAATCAGCGTCGTACCCATAATACTTATAACCCGCCTGGATAAGCGGGTTCATGTACATCTCTACATAGAGAGCTTTCTTACACATAGGTAAAGTGAACTGACCATCCTCAACCTGATAACCAACAATAGTTCCATTATCAACGATTTTGTTTAAAATCTGCATTATCAAATTTCTCCTTTTATATTCTTACTATGCACATAATATACCAAGTCAATACTAAGTATATTTACTCCCTCAGGGAATGGGGAGCATGGCTTTATTTAATTATTGATAGGGTTAACGTGCATTACTTATTCTTATTTTGCACCAGAGCCATTAGTTTCTTCTGCTCTCTTAGCTGTAGACTGTACAGTTGCAGCTGCATCAGCAGTAGCGTTCTCATTTGTATCAGAAGCAGCGTTAACAGCTTCGAATACCTGGCTGAGAGTTGTCTTAACGTTTGCAAGCTTTTCATTCAAGATATTGAATGTAGCATCAACTCCATCCATTACCTCAATCAGCTTATCCTTAGAAGTAGAGTCACCAATTACCTCTTCACCACGAAGCTGTGTAAAGATGCTCTTAATCTCCTCGTATTTGCTGTTAAAGGTGTTGTACGCCGTATTCACAGCTTCGATAAGTGCATCACCCTGGGCAGGTACCCAAGATGTACCAGAACCATTTTTTCCTGCCATGTTCTTTTACCTCCATAATATTTTTGTTATTTAGTTGTAGGTACCTTACATTAAAGTACCACGTGTAGCCTGAGATACGAAGTCTTCAGACTCTGCTACAATACCCTGTAACAGTCTACCAGCAGCCTGAACTCCTTCAGCTGTAGAAGCGAATACATCAGCGGCTTCAGTGATATATCTTGCCAACTGAACGTTTAACTCGAGAGTTCCGTCAATCTCCTCAATCTCACCAGCCTTCGTTTTCATCTCAGTGCAAAGTTCACCGATTTCAGCGGAGCCGAGATTAGTAAGTCTAGTAGCTAATGCACTAGCCGCATCATTGTCTCTGACATCCCAACGTGCTTTTCCTGCCATATTAGTTTACCTCCATAATGATTTTTATTTTCTTTAATGGTATACGATAGCCCTATCATCTATCGCAGTTTTATCAGAATTATATTACACAACTCTGATAAGCATACTTAATACACTTATACTTAATATATTTTTACACTTTGCTTTTACATTCCTTTCTTTCACTTGTATATGTGAAAGAAAGGAATAATGTTTCAGTTTACTTTTTAGAGCTAGTCATTAAGAAGTCGTATAAGCTCATATCAACCCATTGATTGCCTTCATACTTCTCAATAGTAACAGTCGTATCAGCCTTTGCATATCCAATAATATCTCTAGCTGAACCTCCTGCTACAGACGCATTAGTCGTAGCACCAACAACAGTATGATGGTTACCAATATGATCTTCCCATTGTGTAACATTATCTTCTTTTCCAGACTTTGTTACCTGCGTCGTTCCAGGAGTCCCGGCACAAAACCAGTTAGCAACATTACCAAAAGTGATACGACAAGATCCTTTAGTGTTTACGATAATTATGTTAGTGCCATCTGTAGTGTTTACGTTGTTGAATTTGAAGTTAAATGGAGCTATTAACTCTACATAATCTTTATCAGTGAAATCCCATACATCACCCATAGTAAATGTTCCAGCCCTAGGTAAATCCCCTTTCATGTTTAAAGATTTATTAAGAGCTGTACCTTCCTTAAGATTCGCTCCTGACTCTACACCAGCACCAGGCAACGTAATAAACATAACCTTTGCACCAAATGCATTTGTATAGTTATTACTCGTAAGTGTTGATACGTTAAACACATGGTCTGATGTTTTAACTATATCAGTCTGTGGACATGTAAGTCTTCTAGCACCAGACATCTGTTGTGCTAAGTCAATAGACGAATCTGTCTTACTTTTAACTTCCTGTGGAATATAGTAAGTATCAACACCAAACACTTTATCATCTTGCTTAATGTCATAATTCTTAACAACGAATATGACTAATATAACAAACCCAATTAAAGCAAGAGTTAAATATACTTTATCTTTCATTTACTTACCTCCAGATCTTGACTGTTCTATTAAACTATCCAATTTATGTTTATCATGTATATTAGAACAATCAAATATAAATGTTCTAATATTATTACCTAAGTAACCGTCCCAGTTATAATACCAAGTATCTACATAATCGAAAATTGTATTACATAAATCTTCTACATTTAACACAACACAATTATCTAAAGTATAACTTATAGGTTCATTTATTGTCAGAAATATTTTCCTATCTAATCTCTTAGCATTTCTACTTGCATGTTTATCCTTACATTCAACACCACCATCAAGCACATAGTGTTCACTTGCTAGTATATTTACAGCATGCAAATAATCACACCTCAATACGTATAACATCTCACCGAAATTATCACATAACATTTCTACCAGCCAGCCATCATTGCCTTCTTTATTTCCTGGAAACCTAAATGTTTTCATATATTGTAGACACCACCCTATATACCTATTTCTATCACTGTCTTTCTCTCCTTGTTTAATAGGTCTATCTTTGTCCTTATCTGGATCACCTTCTTTGATATAAGGCACATCACATTCACAATATACAAAATCTGAGCATGCACTAGGTAACATCAACGCTATAGCTAATGCACTCCAATACTGTTTATTCTCCAGTGACTTTCTACCATCATTGACCAAACTTTTAATATCTATAAAACTCATATTTATAGTCTCCTTAATTAGATTATTTAAGAATAACCTAATTATGTGGGTGTTTAAACACCCACTAAAGAACAATCTCCGTACTTGCAATCTCACGTTCACATTTAGAGATATATAGTTTATCTCTTGTAATACTTCCGTCATGCCATGAGAATATCCAGCCAGTCTTCATACCATCATAGTTGACACCAGCCTGCTTTGTACCAATGCAAGCATTAGAATCATCGATAGAACACTTAGCAGCAATCCTATACTTACATGTATTAACAGTAGCAAATGCTATACCCATCATACATGTATTTATAAATATTACATGAATATTATATTCACCACAAGTCTGTAAGAAGTTGTTCGTCTTTGACCTTACTCCCATATCAGTCTCAACACCGAAGCCTGGACCTTTATCCCAACCTAAGAAGAATAACCATACAGGCGAATCTTTCTTACCTGATTTCTTCCTAGACTCTAATAAGCCACAACACCAATCAATAATGTCTTTAGGCTTATTCTTCTCCCATAGTAAATGAGAGTGCTTATCAGGGAATGTAATATTATTTTCAATATCACAGATGTAACCTAAATCATGAACCTGTGTATTGATAATAACAGTACCAGGAACTTTGTTGTGTTTAATGTTACACATTAACTCCTGGAAGTACATTACATAATCTGTGTAGTCAGAACATACAGACATAATGTTTGTATTATTCTGCGCAGATAAGATGATATTATCAGGAGCCTTATTCTGAGAGTAAGCCATTCTGTTACCTAAGAAGAATACACCAGAATCAGGTAACTTCTGTTTCATAGCAGGATTCTCATAAACATCAATCAACTGTTGAATAGGATGCTTTGTAACCTCCTCGTACGTTATGACATCTTTCTTAGGCATTTTTCTTTCTTCAGCTAATAGAGCCATTCTCTTGATATGTTCACGCAAATCATCATCTGGGATGAATGGTGTTCTATACCTAGGTTGGTCTTCATTTGCAATACCAGTAGCCTTAACAATAAGGAAACCAAACTTCTCACGAATATCAGATGCCTTGCTTGTACCAAGAATTTCCTGAGATACTTCTTTGTCACAACGTAAAGCAAACCTAAGAGTAAACTGTTGTAAGATATCAGCACTAAGGGTTTTCTTCATTGACTGAGACGTAAAGAAGATATGTACGTTAGCTGCACGACCTACCTTAGCAATCTGCGTGATATCAGCCTTGATCAACTCAAGGTTCCTAGCATCAGCTTTCTCAAAGATAACCTGAAACTCATCGGCTATGAATAATACTCTAGCCCAACAGTTTTCAAGGTATCTCTCATCTCCAGTATCTTGCGCTTTCTGTCTCCAGAACTTATTCCAACCAACAGTACCTTTCTGGTTAGGAGAAGTTTTTCCATCTGGACAATAAGACAACTCACTCATATAAAGACTAGGGTCTTTCAATACATCATATCTGTGGTCGGCTTCAACACGTAATGCATGGAATAATGACGTAGCATAATCACCATCTGACGTACATAAGCAAGCCTTAATATGAGGAAGCATATAAGGACATTCAGCATTAGGAAGATAGAACTTAAACTCAGTACCTTTAAAGTCAACTAACCAAAGTTCCAATTCCCTAGGAGAATATTCCTTAGTCATAGTAGCAACCAAATGGTTAAGGAATACAGATTTACCTGCACCAGTACCACCAACACCAATAACATGTACGTTACCAGTATTACCAACTTCAAATGGCTTATATGATGTAGGGTCACCATTAAGATAACCCGGATAGAGATTCATACAGTTATCTGTTATACCAGTCCACATCTTAGAGTCAGGAATTACATTATCAATAAACTCTTTCCAAGGCAATCCCTTAGGTTTAGATTTAGCTATTGCATCAGAATAATTCATAGCTACCTTAGAACACCAATCATCATTAACTATTTCAGTTATAGGATTCTGCACACCTTCAAATGGACGTCTAAATACAAATGCCGTCTTGGATTGCATTGCTTCTGATAACATCCAAATAAAGACACCACCTGTAGCTGAGTACTCGAAGAAGCTCTGTAACTTCTCATCTTCCTCAATTGTCTTAGGCTGTGATAACACCATAAGTATTTTATACTCAATAGGTGTCATTCCAACATCTTCACACTTCTGATTGTATTCAGCTATTGTCTTACCAGACATCTCTTTAAAGTTTTCCTGAACATAGTTAACAAGGTCATCTACAATCTCACCAAGGTTATCGTTATAGAACTCAAAGTAGAGATTAAGCTCATTCTTATATAACGGCATAACACTACGTCCAAAATCATTAGGGTCATACACAATAACCTTGACCTTACCAGGTGACACATTTCCGATAGCATTTACATACATAGCCTGTAAGAACTTGTACATAAGCTTTGTATCAACGCTAGGTCTTATAATGATATTCCTCTGACCTACATCAACTGTCTCCTCGATACAATCATCATGTAACCCTAATGTGAATGTGCCATTGAATGTGAGGTGACTAGTGAAACGTTCGCCAATAAACTTATACTCACTTCTAAGCTTATCATACTGCTTCTTCATGTAAGCAATCTCTGCAACTACATCAGACAAGATAGCATGTATCTTATTATTGAAGATTGTCTTCATTTCAGCAAGATGTTTCTGATTCTCAGGAAGAGCTGTAGCCCACTCCTGCATAACTCTTGCATTTGCTAAGTCAGGATTTGTTTCCTCAAACATTTTTTCAACAGTATCATATTTCCCTTCAAACTGTGAGAACCTTTCATCTGCATCAAGCATCTCATCTGTAAGTTCTTCTGGCAATAACTGTGATTCATCCAAAGCTGTATAACCCATATTCTCTGGCTTAATGTTGAATGTGATAGCCATAAGAATACTATAATACTTAGCCCTATTTACATTGTTAATCTGGTTGGCAATAAGTAGAATAAAGAATCCAATACTTACAAAATCCAAAACAGATGTAAAACAGAGAAACAATACAGCGCATAGAATTACAGCTTGCATAATCCAGTCAGAACACACATTTCTGAACTTATCAATTACATTCGTACCATTCTGCTCCTTATTCATATAAGCTATATACTCATCATATAATCTACCAAGTTCCTCTGGAGTAAACATACTTTCATCAATATTCACATCAGATGTAGTTATACCATACTGATTACACATATTGAAGATTTCATCAGAATAACCTTCAAGGATTTTTCTCTTAGCTTCTAGAGATTCAAACCCTTCATTACCAGCATTATTCTGATTTATAAGATGCTGGTTGTGAGCCTTATTAGACTCCTCTATTGAAGCCTTAAGTTCAGTAATCTCATCATCAATAGCATCATAAGCAGCTTCCTTCTCTGATAACCATTTCTCCTGTTCCTTTGTAAGTTCATCGGTTATAACAGCTAATACTACATCTAATGAAAGATTAAACTTAAGACTCTCCAAAGCTGTCTTAAAATTAGAGAGCTTTGTCATATGTGCTTTGTATCCAGATAATACTTCAGGACGTTCATCCTGAAGTTTCTGCAACCTTTCGTCATACTGGTCAAGCATGCCTAAAGTCTTCTTAAACGGGTCATCCAATAACACCCGTATATAGTCTGCAATACTTTGCATAGTTTCACCTTTACCTTAAATACATTCTCTTAAATCAAAATCGTCTTTGGTAATACCAAGACGATTCCCAAGAGTTCTTACAGGAATGTCACCGAGCATGATACCATATTCAGTACAGTATGTGAGCTTCTCACAATCCTCCTGTGACATAGTACCAGATATACCATCAGGCATAATGGCAACCCGCTCTACATCTGAAACATACACCTCAGATGTACTACCATAATCAACCTTACGTACAGATGTATTGATAAGCTTAATAGGCTTACCATAGATATTCTCAATGACATCCTTTACATCATATTGTTTATCATCCACAACAAATAAACAATTGACGTAAGGGTTTATATACTGTATAGAACCGTTAAGAGCCATATTAGGAAAATCCTTTCCATACTCTTTAACCATCTTCTGCAAGATATAAACCAGCTTTGCTGGAATACCTTTCATGTAGAAGCCTGTTTTACAAGCATAGAAACATTCCACACATTTCTTTGCTCCAACCACCTGCTTAATATCAGCACATACAGCAAAGAAAGAATTTGCATCGTCTGTAGATTCAAACAACTTCTTAATATAAGCACTTGTTGCAATCGTTCTTTTGAACAACTGCAAATCCTCAGAAGAGATAACAGGTATACTAACCTCTTTCTTCTTTCCGTAGAGAATAGCATCATTCAATTCTAACAAATTCATTGCACAGAACCTCCTCTTGCTTTAATACTAATGTCAGCCAACGGTTTAAGAAACTTAGATAATGTAGCATCCTCAGGACCTTTAACATCAAATCTGTACTCAGGTGAAGCCTTTTGCATAACCATCATAAGGTTATACAAGTCTTCTCTGAAAATCCAATAATCCTGACCATTAGAAATATAGGTAGGTTTGAGATATGACACAGACGGAGCGCTGATAAGATTGATACCAATCTGTCGTGTAAGATTTCTCATCTGTTCCATAACAGGAGACGCATCCATGAAACTAGGCCACATTATGTAAGGTACCATTCCAGCGTCAAGGTACCCTGTATTCACCCACTCGTCATGACATGAATTAAGGTACATAATGTAATTATAATACATCTCATAATCCATTGTAGGAGCCACACAATAAATGTTATTTCTCCTATCAAAGATTACCTTAGCACCTTTCTCAATCATTTCATTCTTCCACTTGTTAAACTCCTGAATATCATCATGACTAAAAGTCATAAGTCTATTGAAGTTAGCGGTAATACGTTTATACTTTATAGATTCCTCACTCATAGCAACCATCCTTTCTATATAGATAATATCATAGGTAAGTACTCTTCCTGAATAAACGTACCACCATAATAAGACACTGCCATATTAGAGAATATGTTTACTTCGATACATAAACGTCCATCTCCAACATTAACAGTACCTCTAATAGGATCAGTTCTATCTAACCCATTATCAGTCCTGTACATAAGAACATTCTTCTTTGAAAGAATATAAGCATCAGTAGCAGTCCTGAGTCTTTTACGAAATGCTTCTACACGCTTTGCAATATAAGCATCTCTATCTTCTCTCAACATAGTAAGAGGCACAGTGTATTTCTTTTCTACATCACCAGCATAATTCTCAGTAGAGTCAAACTCAGAATAAACATAATCTTCCAAGTCAACTAAACTAGCATAACTCTTAAAGAATGTAATGTCACTCTTACTAAGACATGTAACAATCTTAGCATCAGTTATACCAGCTTCTCTAAGAAAATCCCTAGCAAGCTTGTCCTCTAAGAAATACTCAAACTTACACCCAGCATCTTTTGCCATATTAAGATACTTCATAATCTGAAGTCTATATATCCTTTTAGTCTCCAATCCTTTACCATCATAACAGCATGGCTTTGGGAATACAACTGTTATATTCATACTTAATCCTCCACAAGAGTTCCTTTGTCCTGTAAGAGTACACCTTGTAAATGGTCATACTCATGCATAAAAATTCTTGCTTTCTTATAAGG